>Ga0181521_10000136_pt1 | contig 82541 bp, 70 predicted proteins | sample PEATcosm2014_Bin_32_FD_119764 | JGI IMG/M metagenome (GOLD analysis project Ga0181521, IMG submission 119764) | Peatland microbial communities from MTU Mesocosm Facility, Houghton, MI, USA - PEATcosm2014_Bin02_60_metaG | ecosystem: Environmental > Terrestrial > Soil > Wetlands > Peat | place... | reverse complement strand
CACACCGACTGCACACACTCGGACTGCGTCAACACCCCAAACGACGGCTGCTTCGCTCGTACTGCCAATGGCAGCCGCATATCAACGACAACCAGACAAGGAGGGACGAACAATGACACTAACGCTCACTGAGCAACCCGATACCGAACCTGGGGCCGCCGTCAAGCGGGCCGTGATCTATCTGCGCGTCAGTTCGCGTGGGCAGCTAGAGACTGACTACGACGATGATGGTCTGTCCATCGCTGCACAGCGGGAGCGCTGTGAGCAGACGGCAGCTCAGAACGACGCTGTCGTCGTCGATGAGTACATCGAGCGGGCCGAGTCAGCCAAGACTAACCAGCGGCCCGCATTGAACGCCATGCTCAGGCGCATCAAAGAGCAGCGCGACATCGACTACGTGATCCTGTGGAAGGTCGATCGCTTCGCGCGCAACCGCCGCGATGACGCCAACATGCTGTTCGAGATCGAGCTGGCCGGCGCCCGGCTGATCAGCGCCACCGAGAACATCGATCAGACCCCAGCCGGACGGCTGATGCACGGCATGCTCGCCAGCTTCGCCGAGTACTACAGCCGCAACCTCGCCAACGAGGTGCTCAAGGGATCGACCGAGAAGGCCAAGCGCGGCGGCACGCCGGGACGCGCACGGCTGGGCTATCTGAACATCCGCGAGCAGCTCCCCGAGGGCGGCGAGGTCCGCACGGTCATCGTCGACCCCGTGCGTGGCCCCATCGTCCGCTGGGCGTTCGAGACCTACGCCACCGGCCTCTACAGCCTCATCGACATGATCACCTTGCTGGAGGCTCGTGGTCTGCGCTCACGCGGAACTCGCGTTCGCGGCCCGCAGCCACTGACCCTCAACGGCGTCCACAACATGCTCTCCTGCCCCTACTACACCGGCATCGTCAGCTACAACGGCAAGCAATATCCCGGACGGCATGAGCCGCTCGTCAGCCAAGACCTGTTCGACCAAGTTCAGGCCGTCCTGAAAGCGCACGGCCTCTCCGGCGAGCGCGACCGCAAGCACCAGCACTACCTCAAGGGCACCATCCGCTGCGGCACCTGCGGCAGCCGTCTCGTCTACTCCCGCAACAAAGGCAACGGCGGCCACTACGAGTACTTCGTCTGCCCTCGCAACCAGCGCGGCGAGTGCCCGCAGCGCTACCAGCCCGTCGACCTCGTAGAAGCCGCGATCGAGGACCACTACGCGACGGTGCCGCTCAGCGAGGACGAACGCGAGGACATCCGCCAGACCATCACGATCAGCCTCGGCAAGCGCGTCGCCACTGCTCAACTCGAGGTCGACCGCTGCAAAGGCGTCCTCGAGGAAGTCAAAGAGCAGGAACGCAAGCTCCTCACGATGCACTACGAAGACCGCATCAGCAGCGAACTCTTCGACGAGGAGCAGGCCCGCCTACGCCGCCAACGCCAAGACGCCGAAGATCTGATCGCCCGCGTAAGCCTCAACTTCGATGATGCCCTCGGAACGCTCGACTTCGCGCTGGAAGTCCTCCACGACGACCTCCACGACCTCTACCGACGCGGGAACGACACCATACGCAGGCTCATCAACCAGGCCATCTTCAAGGCGCTTTATGTCTGCGACGAGGCCATCACCGAGGCCGATCTCGCCGAGCCATTCGCCGAGATCCGCACCCTATACGAAGCCATACGCGCCCTCCCGGCAAGCGCGCCAGACCTAGCGCAGGCCATAGCCAGGGCCGAAACGGGCCGCGAAAGCGCAAAGGCCCCCGTCCTACAAGAGGAACGGGAGCCTTTGGCCGTCGGTTCGATTAGCGACGTTATGGTGGAGCTAGGGGGACTCGAACCCCCGACCTCCTGGGTGCGATCCAGGCGCTCTCCCAACTGAGCTATAGCCCCGTGCGCGCGGGTCGGTGGTAGCGCGGACGGCCCGAGAAGTGTAGTCGCAGAACACGCCGCGGCGAGCGCAGTATGGTTTGGAGGCGCGATGGGATTGCTCGACGAAGCCATACGCGAACACCTGGAGCTCAAGCGCCGCAGGGGCGCGGATCCGAGCGCGATAGCGCGCGAGGAGCGCGAGGCGCTGGCCCCGGTCTTCCCGGACGAGTCGGCCGACGACGACGGCGACTCGGCTGACGGCGCACCCGAGGCAGTCGAGATCGAACCGGCCGCCGTGCCCGCTGACGAAGCGCGACCGCACGAGGAGGATCGGTTGGCGGATCTCTCGACGGTCGGCCAGGAGACGGCCGAGCTGGACATGCAGGCGGTGCTGGACGGAGACCTCGACGCCGCCGACAGCTCATCGCCCGTGGGGCCGCTTGTGGATCCTGTGCCTGCCTTCCCGAGCGAGGAGACGTCTGTCGAGGACTCGCTCGACTGGGAGTTCCCGGGCGAGCGGGAGGACGACGGCGTGCCCGAGGACATCCCTGGGCAGGAGCGGCTTTCGTTCGAGTAGGCAGCTGCGCGGTGCATGCCGCGCTTGCAGGTCGCCAATTCCCATACCGGCGTTCCCCTAAACTCGGAGGCCGAGGGGCCATAGCTCAGCTGGGAGAGCGCCTGCTTTGCAAGCAGGAGGTCACCGGTTCGATCCCGGTTGGCTCCACTGGAGGAAGTGCCTGGAAACAGCCCAGTTTTGTGGACGGCTTGGCCCTCGTTTGGTACTTAGACTTGGCAGAGAGTACCGCATGTGAGTACCGCCTCGGGCTCGGTTCTGCGGGAATCGGCGTTAACTGCTGTCTGCAAGCAGGAGGTCGCTGGTTCGAGCCCGGTTGGATGGTCGAAACTTGTCGGTGCGCAAACGGCCCAGTCGTGGCGCCTGCCCTGAACGTCGCGGGCGCCAGTCGTCCGAGGCCGTCAATGACCGCGACTGCGTGAGGGTCTGTCTACGCCATAAGGTTTGGCAGTGGGCGCTATCTATCTTCGCCACGGCGACGAGTTCGTCGCGATGCACGAGCGGCCGTATGAAGCCGAGGCCGTTCTACAGGTGCTGTTGGCCGATCATCCGGAGATTCTTGCTGGGGGCGAGCCGGGGGATGAGGGCCACGGCTGGGTGCTCGTCAAGCGTGAGGCTGGGGTGGGGGATGCTGAGGGATCCGCTGATCGGTGGGCGCTGGATCACCTCTTCCTCGATGCTGCTGGCGTGCCGACGCTAGTCGAGGTCAAGCGCAGCTCCGACACTCGCGCGAGGCGCGAGGTGGTCGCCCAGATGCTCGACTACGCGGCGAACGCGACCGCCTTCTGGAGGGTCGACTCGCTGCAGGCTTGGTTCGAGGCGGAGTGCGAGCGCGTTGGGACCGACAGCGTCGTCGCGCTCGAAGCGGCGTTCGGAATCACCGACCCGAGCAGCTATTGGGAGCGGGTGCAGACCAATCTTGCTGCGGACCGGATCCGGCTCGTGTTCGTCGCCGACGAGATCGCTCCCGAGCTCCGCAGCATCGTGGAGTTTCTGAACCGGCGGATGACCGAGACCGAGGTACTCGCGATCGAGGTCAAGCAGTACGTCGACACCGAGGGGCAGCGCCAGACGATCGTGCCTCGCGTGGTGGGCCAAACGGAGGCCGCGCGCGCGGCGAAGGGGACGCGCTCACGGGCCGGCGGTCCCGCGTTCGATCTGGCGACCGCGCCGGCCGATGTCCGCGAGCTGATCGAGAAGATGGACGGTGTCGCCGACGAGCTCGGCCTCGCGGTCCGTTTTGTGCGCACGGGGCGTAACTACCAGCCACCGGTCTCAGAGCCCGGCGTCAGGTTCAAAACCGGCATTGGGGTGTACTCCAGCGAACGTGGCGTGGAGCTCAACCTCTCGGTCTTCAGGGAGCTTGGCGCGAACGAGATAGCGGATGATCTGCTCCAGCGGCTCCGAGAGATCACCGGCCTACAAGTAGACGCACCGGCCTGGCCAGCCGTCCCGTGCCACACCCTCCTCGTGGACTGGGATCGCGTGCGCTCGGATCTCATCGTGCCGTATTTCGACGCTCGCCGTGAGCTTGCTGCGGAACGTCGACAACCCGCAAGCTGAGGAATCGCGAAGCAGTCACCCGCCCGCGTCTAGGGAGCACATAGCGTGATGGTCATGCGGCCAGCGTTGCGTCGCTGAGCGGGCGCGAGACCGGCAGTCCGGAAGCGCGCGAACTCTCCGAGGATCGTCTGAGTGCAGCCGGCTCGGCTCGTGCCGCTTGCGCACAACACGACGATCTCTGTCTGTCAGGAACGGTCGATCTCTGCCAGGGCGCCGCGGCCATCGTCAGGTAGCGACATCTCGCACGCGCGCAGGTAATAGCCGTAGCGCCAAGCGTAGCTTAGGTCCTCGGCGTTAATACCCTCGATCACGCGGTCGTCGCCATTCGGCGTCGTGAGCACGCTGTTGACCAAGGTCGCGCACATGTTCGCGTGTACGTCGTGTCCCGCGCCGACGGGCGCCAGCCAGCTCGCGGGCTCTGGATCGTAGGGCGCCTTGAGGCTCGCGTTCATTAGCGTGGCGGCCGTCCCGCAGACGTTGGGAAACCACCCATCGCCGGTTCTCTGTTCGGCCACCATCTGGCGCATCACTTCGGCCAGGTTGGCGTTGCTGTCCTCCAGGCGGAGATCCTTGAACTCGACCACGCGAAGCTGGTAACCGAGCTTTGCGGCCACGTAGGCTGCTTCATGCTGCTCGTGCGTCCCGTCCGCGTTCTCTTCGCCACGCATTTTGCGCACGGTGTTCGAGAAGCTGAGATGCTGAGCCAGATCGACCCAGTGCGCCACGGGCTGCTCGACTCGGTCGGCCGCGTGCTGGCACAGCATCAAGTACCAGCCCTCGGTGCGCTCCGTTGGCACAACGACGTACCCTGTTCCGTCTGGCCCGATGAGAGACGGCTGGCCTTTTCTCCCCCAAAGCCTCATCGCGTTGGAAACCCTACCTGTTCAGACGGTACGGGCCTGCAACCGAACGGCGCCCGTCAACCGATTCCGATGGCCGACGTTCGTGCCGTATCGTGACCGGGCAGGGCTTCGCAGACCGGCAATGGCGCGGTGGAGCGTCCTGTCCCGGCTGACGGTCGTCAGCGATGGCCCGGAAGCGGCCGTTGCTCGATCGCTTCAGCGGTGTGCCGATCAAGCTGGTGGGTACTAACGGCAGGCCAAAGCTCCCACGGCACCTCTGCGCGGAGGGTGTCCGTAACGAGGTGGTAGAGGTCGCCCTTCCCCTCCAGATAGAGGGACGCCATACCGCGATCCGCCCGCCTCGGCTGCCTGACGGCAACGATGTCATCGGGCAGCGCCCGGACTAGCGTCTCGCAGAACGCGTCCTGCTCCTCGCACTCTCGCAGGTGGTACCTCATGCCCATGCTGCGAGAGTACAGCCGTCATCGGCGGCCTCCTGCGCGATCGGGCGGGCCGGCTCGTTGCGTTCACCGGTGGTGTTCGGTTGCGTCCCTGGGATCGACGTCTAGATTACGACGGCGATCGAGCCAGGCAACGAGGCGCGGCGCTCGGGTAAGCGGCCGGCGCGTGAACGGAGAAGAGGATCGGCAACGCGATGAAACATCGGCAACCTGGGCACGCTGATCGCGGAACATGTCAATGCATTTGGCGATGATGTGCTCGTCGCTGCCTTTGTCTCAGCACAGAACAGGCAGGTTCACCGCGTCTGAGCCATGAAACCATGATCTGCCTTCAGTGGGATGAGGGATCGCTCAGCGTCCGCGGCCCGCACTGCGGTCGGGCGTATCGCGGTTGGGTGTGCGGGTCAGCCAATGTGTCGGCGAGAGGGCAGAGCGAAGCCGTAGGGGGTTGTGGGTCGGTGCCCACCCCGGATTGAGGCGCTCCGGGTAAGCGAGCGAGGGTGTCTGGGTGCGGCTGTTGGCCATCTTCTGGGCCAGGCGCGTGATGCGTGTTGCGTCCTGTCCTTCGTTGCCGAGGTCGTCGCGGGCGATGAACCAGGTGGTGCCGTGTCGGGCGCGGGTTGCCTCGACGTAGGCATTCTCCTTGCTGGTCTGCCAGCCGCCGGTGAGGACGACGGAGCGCTCGACGGTCGCGCCCTGCTGGCGGTAGACGTGCTGCGCATAGGCCAGTCTCAGCGAGTCGAGATCCTCGCCGGCGAGCTGGACTCTGCGCTGTGATCCGTCGAGCGTGACGGTCACGCGCCGCTCGTGGATGGCGCTTACTTGGCCGCGGGTGCCGTTCTCGACGCGTGGCTGCCCTCGGGGGCGGTGCTGCGTGGTGAAGGCGATGAGGTCGCCTTCGCGCAGGCCGTAGTGGACGCCGGGTAGCGGGAGCTCGTGGTCTCCGAGTTCGCCCCGCTGTGCGCGCAAGTGTTGGGCGCGGGCGTTGAGCCGGTCGATCTCCGTGTTCGCCGCGTCGGCGATCAATGCGACCTTGCGGATATCGCGCCCCTCTGTGAGCGTGGCCCATGTTTGTACGGCGTGCTCTGCTGCTTGGTCGCGCGTGTCGGAGAGGTGCAGCTGGCCGCGTGAGGCGTAGTGCGCCATCGCGCGCTCGGGTTCTCCGGCGCGCAGTGCTTGCCACGCGCGCCGGTCGGCAGGGTCCTTGGTGCGGTGGATGTCCGCCAGCTCAGCGGTCGGGGTGTGGCGGGCGAGCCGGTCGAACATGCCGCCGGGGCCGATCGAGGGGAGCTGCTTGCCGTCGCCGACAGCGATCAGCTTCGCCCCGGAGCGCTCCACGAGATCGGTCAGCGCGTCGAGGCGCTTGTGGTCGACCATCCTGGCCTCGTCCAGGATTACTGTCGTGTCCCTGCCGACGTGGATGGCCCCCGTGTTTGCGCGGGCGACCAGCGAGTCCAGAGTAAGTGTCTGCCCGGCGAGCGCGGGGCTGTCGGCGCCGAGGCGCTCGGCGGTGGACCCGGATACGGCGATCCCGATCGTCTCTCGCCCGGCGGCCTGCTCCGCACGGGCGGCGGCGTCGATCACCACACCCTTGCCGGTCCCGGCGGGGCCGACGAGGACTGCGGCACGCTCGGGACCCGTGAGCACTTCGAGCGCGTGGTGCTGCTCTGGGCTGAGTGGTCCGCCGATGCGCTCTGCGACCTGACGGGCGGCGTTCTCGCGTGCAATGTCGCTGACATTTCGGCCCGCGGGCTGGGCGAGCTGTGTGGTGCGGCGCTCGATCGCCTGCTCTTGGGCGCGAACCGCCAGCGTGGTCATCCGCCCGCCCTCCAAGGTCAGCACCCGCCGGTCGCGGACCATCTCCCGCGCGACGGCAAGCGCTTCGTCCGGTGCCATCTCTCCGGCGGCCTGCTCCAGCACGATCGCGCGCAGGTCGCGCTCCTGGAACACGGCGTGCTGCTCGCTCAGCTTCGCCTCGACACGATCGTCGATCGCGCGCTCGGCCTTTGGGCGCTCGGATGCGCCGATCAGCCGCACGGCCTCATCGGGGCCGAACCCGTGATCGCGGCCGGTCTGTGTCCACACTCGTTGTAGGTCTGAGCGTGTCGTCAGCACCTTCGCTCTGCGGTTCTCGAGCGCGAGGTTGCGGAGCTCGCCGCGTTCGGGTGCTCGGCCGTAGCGGGCACGGAAGCGCTCCGCGGCGCGGGCGACCTCACGCGAGCGTCCGGAGAACGCCTCGCACAGCTCGCGGGGAACACCGGCGATCTCGAAGTACCGGCCATCCTTACCGGTGCCCTGCTCAATCGTGTAGCCCTCCCGCACGAGCTCCTCAGCGAGCGCGGAGCGGTAGAACGCGCCGAGCTCCCGCGCGCTGCGGAAGACCGGCCGCGACGCGACGGCCACAATCCGGTCGTCCTCGCGGAGCGCGCCGGTGATGACGACGTGGCTGTGCAGCTGGGGGTCCGGGGCCTGGGCGCCTGAGACTCCGCGGGCGGTGGTGTGCCGGTACTCGGTGGCGATCACGTCCTTGGCGTGCTCTTCTATGACCTGGCCGCTGTAGCGTCGGCGCACGACGGGCACCTGCTCTCGCAGGTGGTGGACCGTTTGCTCGACCGCCCTGGCGTGGGCGTGCTCGATCTGCGCGCGCTGCCACGGGTCGCCGAGCGCCCACACCGTTGAGACGGACTTCGGTGCGCTGAATGTCACGTCGATTCCGCCACCTCGTCCGCCGCCGGCGCCCTCCGGGCGTAGCCACCGGCCGGTGCTTGGGTGGCGGCCCTCCATCAGCGCGATGAAGTCCGCGCCGTCCACCGGCTCGCCGGCGTGAACCCCGAGCCTTTCCAGGGTCTCGGGATCGGCCAGCCAGCGGCCGGGGGCCTGGGCCATCTCCCCATCGGGGGTCAGGTAGTAGTCCCCGCGCTCGGGCTCCACGGTCTTGCTCTCCAGGTAGCGCGCGTACCCACCGCCCCGAGACGCACCTATGCTCGCCGCAGTCATCACATGGGTGATGACCCTCAACGCGCCAAACCGGCCAAGCAATTCGCACAGCGCTCGCTGTGCCACGGCACAGCCGTGCATCTCGTCTGTGCTGGAGGGGAGCGAAGCGACCCGAGGGTGTGTGCTGGAGGGGAGCGAAGCGACCCGAGGGTGTGGCGGAAAGGTCGGTATCGCAGGTTGGACGCCGGTCGCTGGCGGCGACTGCCGCGCTACCGGGAGGCAGATCAGGCGCTGTCGAAGCGTCGTTGACGCAGAAGGAGACCGGGGCTGTCGCTCAGGCTGAGCGGGCGTTCGTGAACTCGTTGGCCGGTTCGCGGGGCTTAGGGTCATTTACCCAGAGGCTCCACACCTCTGCCCAGAGTCGATGAACACGATGACCACGCCCATCTCGACCCGTCCTCGGCTGACGCGCGAGGACGTTCTCGACGGCCGCGATGTCGCCGAGCTGCTGCACCTGCCGGTCTCGACGGTGCTCGAATACGCGCGGCGCGGGCTGCTGCCCGGACATAAGCTCGGCCGGCGCTGGATCTTCCTGCGCGACGAGATCGAGGCGGCGGTGCGAAGCCGGCCAGGGGACAGGTCGGCGGCGTGAGCGCCCGTCTCGCGCACGCGCTCGTCGAGGTCCGGCTACGTCCCCTGCCGGCCGTTCTCGCTGACGTTGGGCATCAGACCGTCCGGGGTCTTACGCTCTCGCAATGGCCAAGTCTGTTGCCGACATCTTGTCTGAGCGCGAGGGAACCCGCCTGGACTTCAAGCAAGACCTGTCGAGCATGAAGCGGGTCTTGGAGACCGTCTGCTCTTTTCTGAACACGGCCGGCGGAACCCTCGTCGTGGGCGTCGAGGATCAGACGAGAGTCGTCCTCGGGCTCGATGACGTGGAGAAGCAGGAAGAGAGGCTGGCGAACTCTGTGGCGAGCGCAATCGAGCCGCAGCCCACGGTCCAGCTCGAGATCGTGACCCACGATGGCCGAGACCTTCTCCTCCTGCGCGCCGCCTATGCCGCGGGACCCTTCTTCATCAAGGACAAGGGCAAGGACAGAGGCACGTTCGTCCGCATCGGCAGCAACTCTCTCCCGGCGAGTCCAGAGAAGGTCGCCGAGCTCGAACGGGCGCGGCGAATGGGTGCCTGGGACCAGGAGCCAATGCCGGAACTGACGCGCGATGACCTCGACCGACAGGCGATCAAGCGGTGGCTGGACGTGGTCGGAGAGCGTCCGACGGATGCCAAGTTGCGAGGTCTCGGCATCCTTATCGAGTACGGCGGGAGGCCGGTCCCTACCCGCGCTGGAATCATCCTGTTCGGGCGAGAGCAGGGCATCCATTTTCCCGACGCGCAGATCCGATGCGTTCAGTTTCGGGGAGCCGACAAGAGCGAGCCGGTGGTCAAGAGCGAGGACCGCGACGACACGGTGCTCGACGGGATCGAGGCGGCGGTCCGGTTCATCGAGCGCAACACTGACCGGATCGTGCGGATCACGGGGCGCACGCAGCGTGAAGAGCTGGCTCTCTACCCGCGTCCTGCTGTCCGTGAGGTCCTCAACAACGCGGTCGCCCATACGGACTACGCCGTGGAGGGCGCCTCGATCTTCGTTGCTCTGTATTCCGATCGCCTTGAGATCTCAAGCCCTGGGACGTGGCCGCCGGGCTTCTCCCGCGAGGACTTCGAATCGGGTGTGAGCCTTCGTCGCAACAAGGCCATCTCGCGTGTGCTGATGCGGTTGGGCGTCATCGAGGGCTACGGAAGCGGGTACGACCGGGTGATTGCCGCCTGCCGCCAGGATGGCTACCCCGAGCCTGAGTGGATCGAGAACGGGCCGCAGATCAAGGTGATCCTGCGCCCGCATCCGGCCGCAGGAGTTACCCCGCAAGGCACCGATGTGCCTCCGGGCCCGGAGAGCTTGCGAGGAAGGCCGCGACAGAGCGTTGAGGAGCGAAGGCGACTGGTTCTGCGGGCGGTGCAGGAGCTTGAGCGCCCGAACACCACCGATATCCAGGCGTATACGGGTATTCCTGCGCGCACCCTGGACCGTGACCTTGGACATCTGCGGGATGTTGGCCTGGTGGAGTTCGTGGGTTCCAGGCAGACCGGCTTCTACCGCCCGAAGCAGGAAGTCGCGCCACATAGCGCCACATAGCGCCACTCAGCGCCACATAGCGCCATACGCCGCCAATCACCGCCAGCGTACAACGCACCGTTACGGACCTGTCGTGGGATTGGACCGTGACGACTCCCGGTCGTTGGATGACCTGGCCGCGAACGCCAGGTTGACCCGTTCGAGATCCTCGGGCCGTGCCTTGGCATGCATGTAGCGCTCCGTGGTCGTGACGCGCGAGTGCCCGAGGAACTCCTGCACAAAGCGCGCGTCGGCGTGCCGAGCGATAAGGCTCCCGGCGGCGTGACGCAGCGCGTGGAAGCGCAGCGGGCGCAGCCCGGCGGCGTCGCGGGCGGCCTTGAAGCGGCGTCGCACAGCCGAAGGATCGAGGCGCCGGCCGAGGCGCGAGCAGAAGATGTAGTCCTCGCGTGAGGTGTAGTCGCCGCGAGTCTGTAGGCGTTCGAGCGCTTCGGCGGCGGGATCGGCGAGCGGTAGGAAGCGCGCCTGCCAGCTCTTGGTCGGTCCCTCCACGCCGGCGGAGACGGCGCGGTGGACGACCAGCCGCCGCGTGTCGAAGTCGACGTCCTCCCAGCGCAGCGCGATCAGCTCGCCGAGGCGCAGGCCGGTATAGGCGGCCAGGCGGAACAGCTCGCCGTCCTGTGCGTCCTCGCGTGCGCGCCAGGCGATCTCGTCGGTGCTCAGGTTGCTTGGCTGTGCGCCACGGTGTGATCCGTCGGCGGCTGCCGAGGCGATCGTCTCGACCTCCTCTGGCTCGTAGAAGTCGAGCACCGCCGCCGGCGGTTCGCGGCGTTTGGTCGTGCCGGCCACGGGGTTCGACGGCAGGCCGTGGGTGTCCCCGCGGCAGGCGTAGCCAAAGATCGCGGAGAGCACCTGCCGATTCTTGTTCACCGAACGGGGCGACACGCCCTCGGTGTCCAACCGGCGCAGGAACGTGGAGACCTCCCGCGTGGTGATCTTCGCCGCGGGCCGGTCGCCGAATGCGGCCATGAGCACTCCGGGGCTCTTGCCGCCGCCGCGGCGGTGCGGTGTGCCGGGCTCGGTGAGCATGTAGCGGTAGTCGCTGAGTGTGGACGGCTTGGCGCCGCGCTCGTGGCGCAGGTGCTCAAGCCACTCGGCTGCCAGCTCGCGGAAGCTCACGCCACGCTCGCGGCGCTCTCGCTCACCGGCTTCGATCGCGCACTCTTCCCGGTCGTGCTCGGCGATCAGCTCGGCCATGCGCACGGTCGCGCGCTTCTCGTCGAAGTAGCCCTCCGGTACCCGCCCGCGCCGCATGAGCCACCCGCTGTCGTCAGCCGCCCGCTCAAGCCACGCTGGCCCGATGCGCCGCTTCACCTGTCGCCCCGCGCGTCGCCACTTGGCCTCATAGACCGGCCCGCCCGACCGCCCTGCGACTACGAGCGCGCCGGTCGGTTCACTGCCGCTTTGGCTGCCGTCGACCGCCATCGATCAGGCAGAGTACCACACGAGTACCACCCACCTGTGAGTACCGCTTTGAGTACCGCACTAGCCATTTTCGCTAGCAATGACGCCACTGTGACGGATGCTAGACCACGGTATCTATTGGCTCCAGCACGTGCGCCCCTGCTTTGCAAGCAGGAGGTCACAGGTTCGATCCCGGTTGGCTCCATGGGTCAATCACCTGCAAATCGGTGAGTTTTGGTGAGCGTTCAGTTGGTGGCTGCTCAGGTGAGGAGCGGTGCGGGATGGCCTCGGGCGTGCGCGGTGATCGCGTGGGTGAGGTAGGCGAATAGCGAGCGGTGCTGCAGGCGGCAGGTGGTGTGCGCCGAGAGCAGCCTGGCGGTGCGTAGCTCGCCTTCTTCGGACTGGCTGCCGAGGCATAGCTTGCGGTAGATGACGGCGCTGCGCAGCGCGCGCTCGGCGTGGTTGTTGGTCGGCTGCACGCCGTCGATCGCGCCGTCGCGGCCTGACCGTCTGCACGGGCGCTCGTTTGGGACCAAAGCCCAATCTCTGGTCCTGAATCCCCTCGAAAAGCCCGCAAATAGGCGCATTCTGAGCCGAGGCCGGCGGGTTGCCTCAAGCGCTCAAATGGTGTTTACTAGGCGCATGGGGGATGTGCAGTATGGGAGGCTGGCGCCGCGCGCCGAGCCAGCGAGCGGCGATGATCGCGCGTTCGGCTGCGGGGGAGACAGCCGCCGCCTCGTCACGGCGGCCGCGCTCCGACGCCGTGCGCGGATCGGCGCCGTCGCGGCGCTTGCGGTAGCCGCCGTCTGGCTCGTGGCCGCCGCGACCGCGTCCGCCTTCAGCGCGCACGGAAGCGTGGAACAGGTGTACGTCACCGGCTTGACCCCTGGCGCTCAGATGTCGCTGCTGCGGTCGAACGGCGCGACGGTGTCCACGCAGACCGCAGACTCGCTCGGGGGCCTGCTGTTCCGGAACGTCGCGCCGAGAAGGCGCTACCGGGTCCGTCTGAGCTCGACAGGCGAAGAATCGGCACCGATCACCGTCCACACGCAAGCCGCCGCGCCGTGGGACCGCAGTGTCTACAAACAGTCGATTCCGGACAGCGGATACACGTACCTGACGACGCGCGATGGCACCCAGCTGGCGATCGACGTCCACCTGCCCGGCATTCCGGGCGGAGCCGGCTTGCGCTCGGGCTTTCAGTTCCCGGTCTCCGCAACGCCGAGCCGCACAGCGCGGTATCCGACGCTGATCGAATATTCGGGGTACGGCTACGCGAACCCTGCGGGCCCGGAAAGCGGCATCGCCGAGCTGGCCAACGTGATGGGTTTCGCAGTGGTGGACGTCAACATGCGCGGTACCGGCTGCTCGGGCGGCGCCTTCGACTACTTCGAACCGCTGGAGAACCTCGACGCGTATGACGTGATCGAAACCATCGCCAAACAGCCGTGGGTGCTCGACCACAAAGTCGGCATGCTCGGCATCTCCTACGGCGGGATCAGCCAGCTCTTCGCGGCTCAGCTCAAACCGCATGCTCTCGAGGCGATCGCGCCGCTATCGGTGCTCGACGCGACGGCGACGACGCTCTACCCCGGCGGCATCCTCAACACCGGCTTCGCCGTGCCCTGGGCCGAGGAACGACAGCACGACGCCGAACCGGCCGGCCCCGGCAGCGGCGAGCACTGGGCCTACGAACAGATACAGAACGGCGATCACACCTGCGCGGAAAACCAGGACCTGCACGGGGAGGCGACGAATCTGCTCACAGAAATCAAAGAAAACGCGACCTACAACCCGGCTGTCGCCGATCCGCTGGACCCGGTGACGTTCGTCCACAACATCGACGTCCCGACGTTCATGGCATGCCAGTGGGAGGACGAGCAGACCGGCGGGCACTGCGCCGATCTGGCCGAGCACTTCACCGGCACCGAACGCAAGTGGTTCACCTTCACCAACGGCGCCCACATCGACTCGCTCGATCCATACACCTTCGACCGGCTGTACGACTTCCTGGAGCTGTTCGTCGCCCACCAGGCGCCGATCGACAAACGGGCGACCGTGGATGCCGCGGCTCCGATCATCTATCACTCGGCGTTGGGACTGCCCGCGGAAGACGAGGTCACGCTTCCGGCGGACCCGATCCAGGAACAGCCGACATACGAATCGGCGCTGTCCGCCTTCGAAGCGCTCCCGGAGGTTCGGGTGCTGTTCGACAACGGCGCGGGAGCCTCGCCGACCGGCAGCACCACGCCCGGCAACCCCTACCCCGCGTTCGAACGGTCGTTCTCCGCGTTCCCGATCCCCGGCACGACCGCTGAGTCGTGGTATCTCGGGCCGGAAGGCACACTCAACGAACAGCCCGCGACGGCCCAAGGGGTCGACTCCTACACCTCGGATGCGAGTGCCACGCCACTGACCGACTACTCGGGCAGCACGGGCCCAGGGGGGCTATGGGGCGACGCGTCCGAGTGGGAATGGAACTGGGCGCAGCCCACCGCAGGCTCCGCCGCGTCCTATGTGTCGGCACCGCTCAGCAGCGATACGACCGCAATCGGTGCAGGCGCCGTCAACCTCTGGGTGGAGTCATCCACTCCGGATGTCGATCTCCAGGCGACGGTCAGCGAGGTGCGCCCCGACGGCAACGAAACCTTCGTCCAGAACGGCTGGATCCGCGCGAGCGAGCGCAAGCTCGCCACCACCTCCGAAAACATGTTCAAGCAGACCCCCACGCCGGTTCAGCCGATCCCGACCTTCCTTGCGTCCGATGTGCAGCCGATGCCGGCTGGCGAATTCGTCCCGGTCACGATCCCGCTGTACTTCGAGGGGCATGTCTACCGTGCAGGCTCGCGCATCAGGGTCACGATCTCTGCGCCCAACGGCACACAGCCCGTGTGGTCGTTCGACCAGACGCAGCCGGAAGGCACCACCGCCAGCGTGTCGATCGCGTTCGGGCCCGGCATGCCCGCCAGCCTCACCCTCCCGATCGTGCCCGGCGTCGACGTGCCCACCGGACTGCCGCCCTGCCCAAGCCTGCGCAACGAGCCCTGCCGCCCCTACCAGGTATTCGTGAACAACGGTTCCTGACGGCGACTCGCGCCGCGGAGCGCGAGAGTCGGACTTTGGGCGGCGCCGCCGGTCAAGTCCGCCTCCGCACCTGTCGATAGACCTGGAGGAGGCGCCCACACCGTTCTTTATGGCCTTTTCCCTCGCGACTGACCTGGATCTCGCCGGGAGCAGCGACGCCGGACAGGCGCGGCTGCAGTTGACGCGAGCACGTGGCCACTATTACGAGGATCCAGCCGACGCCCTCGCGGACGCGATCCGATGCTGCGAGGTCGGTCGCTCGCTCCAGGACGAGGAGCTGTGCGCGCGGGCGCTCGCTCTGCAGGGAATGGTCTCGCTGCATCGCGGTGATCTGCGCGGCGGGCTCGCGCTCGCGATGGAGGCGGAGCGGCACGCGCAGGCGAGTCACGACGCGGTCGTGCGTACGGAGCTCGCGGCCCTGAAGGCGCAGATCAGCTTCTTCACCGGCTCCTACGCCGAGGCGCTCCATCACGCTCAGCTCGCCGTCAGCCACGCCGACGCCGCGCGGGATCTCCAGCTGCGGGTTTACGCTCGGCGTGCCACCTGCCCGGTCTTCGGCAACCTGGGCGCCCCCGACCTGAGGGATCGGATCGAGGAGCTGCTCGAGCTCACGATCGAGAGCGAGGACCCGTGGGAGGAGGCGGTTTCCCGCAACGACCTCGCCTGCTACCTCCAGCAGACGGGCGAGCTCGATATGGCCGCCAGCGAGCTTGAGCGAGCGCTCGTCGCGGCGGGCCGAGTCGACGGCGCCAACAGCTTCTCGTTGGCGGTGATCCACTCGACGCGCGCGGACACTCGGCTGCTGCAGGGCAGAGCCGAGGAGGCGCTTGCGGATGCAGAGCGCTCGATCGAGCTGCTGTCCGCTACCGACGACCCGAATCCGTACGTCCTCGGCGCGACCGTGCGCGCGGATGTCCAGGCGCGGATGGATCTAGGGCAGCTGGACGACGCCCTCCAGGCCGGTGAGAGCGCTCTCGGCTGGCTCGGCGACCGCGTGCCCCAGACGCGCAGCCTGATCCTCTCCACGCTCGCATCGACGCTGCGCGCGGCGGGCAGGCACGAGGAGGCATACGACGCGCTCGCTCGCAGCGCCGAGCTCGAACGCCAGGCATTCCGAGAGCTGTCCGAGCTACAGCTGAAGCTCGAACGGGCGACGCTCGAGGCGAGCGCAGCCCGCCAGACGAGCGCGGCTCTGGCGGCGAACAACCGGCAGCTCGCCGAGGCGCACGCCGAGCTCGAGCGTCGCGCCAGGGAGCTCGAAGCGCTCCAGCAGCAGCTCCAGGAACAGGCCGAGCGCGATTGGCTCACCGGCCTGCACAACCGCCGCTACTTTGCCCGCGAGCTCGAGCGCCTTCTAACCGAGCAGCGCGGTGGCTGGTTCAGCCTCGCCGTCGTCGACCTGGACCGCTTCAAGTCGATCAACGACCGCTACGGGCACGAGGTCGGCGACCAGGTGCTCATACGGGTGGCCGCCCTGCTGTGCGATGTTCTCCGCCAGTCGGACATCGTCGTGCGCAGCGGAGGGGAGGAGTTCCTCGTCCTGATGCCCGTGACCGAGATGCAAGCCGCCACCGCCTGCTGCGAGCGAATCCGTCAAAGGATCCGCGACGAGCAGTGGGACGACATCGCCGCCGGGCTGGCAGTCACCGCCAGCGTGGGCGTCGCCTCGACGAACGATCCCGACCGGCTCGCAGCGCTCGCGCGTTCGGCCGATCAGCGGCTCTACGAGGCCAAGCGCTCAGGACGCGACCGTGTCGTCAACGGCCGCGCAGCTCCGCTCGTATAGCCGGGGATCGACGCTTCATGGTGACTGAGCTCGACGGCGCCGGCCAACTCCGATACCTCGGCATCTGACGTCCGAGGTCATCGACGCCGGCTCGGGCTACGCTCCTCCGGATGCGTCTCCCACGCCTGCACGGACGCGTGAGCAAGGAACCCCCGGTGGCGATCGGCGACCCGCGCTTCGACGGCTGGGAGACGGTCAGCACCTTCGAGGACCAGAGCACCGCCGTGGCGTGGCGCGACCAGCTGAGGGCTCTGGGCATCGACGCCGGATGTGTCGCCGATCATCCGCTGGATCGGCGTGGGCGCGGCGACGTCTACCTCGTGGTGGCGCCCGGCCAGTGGTCGCGTGCGAACGAGATCCTCGAGAACCTCGATTGACGCGACGCCGCGAGGCGCCCGACTACCCTTCTCCCCATGAGCTCCTGGCGACGGGCGGCGTGGCTGCCGCCGATATGGGCACGCTGGGTGCTGGCGACGGTGCTGGCCGCGGCCGTGCTCGCGGCGATCGTGATCGCGGTCCACCGAGCTGGCCCCGAAGTCAACACCTCCGAAGCCGGCGCGGAAGCCGAAGTCAACCGCGTGTCCGACATCGCGATCACCGAAGACCAGGCGCCGCATTCCGCCAGCCTGCCCTCCGGGTCCGCGCCCGCCTCCGCGCTCGAGCGCGCGATCGCCGGCGACGTTCGCCATCGGATCGCCGGCGAGCAGTTGACCGGGCCGCTGCAGGGCATAGCCTGCAAGGCGGCCGGCGCCGGCCGTGCCGGTCGGGACCCCTACAGCTGCACGGTCCGCAGCGCCGGCATCTCCTATCCGTTCGACGCCGTCGTCGACGCGCATCGAGGGCTGCTCACCTGGTGCAAGGTCGATCCGCCGCCAGGCACCGAAGCCGCTCCGGAAATCCCCGTCAGCGCCAGCTGCCGGGCCTGAGCGGGCGTCCCTCCTCGTCGGCGCGCCGCTAGCGTACGGCCTTGTGCGGGTCGCGACCTGGAACGTGAACTCGGTCAAGCAGCGGGTGCCGCGCCTGCTGCCGTGGCTCGACCAGCGCCAGCCCGACGTCGTCTGCCTGCAGGAGACCAAGCTCGCCGACGATGCGTTCGACGAGCTGCTCGGCGGCGAGCTCGCCAGCCGCGGCTACGCGTTCGCACGGCACGGCGAGGTGCAGTGGAACGGCGTGGCGATCCTCTCCCGCGCGGGCCTCGACGACGTCGCCGTCGGAGTCGACGGTGCGCCCGGCTTCCCGCAGCCGGAGGCGCGCGCCGTCGCCGCGACCTGCGGCGGTGTCCGCGTGTACTGCGTGTACGTGCCCAACGGCCGCGAGCCCGACTCCGAGCACTACCGCTACAAGCTCGCCTGGCTCGACGCGCTGCGCAAGGCGGTCGGCGGCGGCCCAACAGACGCGATGGTCTGTGGCGACATGAACATCGCGCCCGCCGACATCGACGTGTTCGATCCCGCCGCCTACGTCGGTCACACGCACGTCACGCCGCCGGAGCGGGCGGCGCTCGCGCAACTGGAGGAGCTCGGCCTGCGCGACGTCGTGCGCGATCGCTGGCCGACCGAGCGCGTGTTCACCTACTGGGACTACCGTGCCGGCATGTTCCACCAGGACCTCGGGATGCGGATCGACCTCGTGCTCGCCAGCACCGGTGTCGCCGACCGAGTCCAGGCTGCATGGGTCGACCGGCAGGCCCGCAAGGGCGCCAAACCGAGCGACCACGCTCCCGTGGTCGTCGACCTCGACGTCGCGCCCGACGGGGACATCGGCCCGGTCGTGCCGCCGCCCTCCGCGCCGGCTGGCGAGCGCGGGTCGGTGAAGCTGCCGCAGTCGCCGTAGCGCGACAAGCCCCGCTCAGGGCGTATCGGGGGTATGCTCGGCCGCGATGCCCGCCGATGCCGAGCGCGTCTCAGCGCTGGCAAGAGAGCTTGCCGCCACGACCGAGCGCGAGCGTGCGCTGCCGGCGGCGCTGCTCGAGGAGCTGCGCGCGACGGGGCTCATGCGCGCCGGCGCGCCCGCGGCGCTCGGTGCGCTCGAAGCGCCGCCGGCGACCACGCTGCTCGACGCCGAGACGATCGCGCGAGGCGACGCGTCAGCCGGTTGGTGCGTCTCGATCGCCGCCACCAGCAGCCTGCTCTCGGCCTATCTCCCCGAGGCGGGCGCCGCCGAGATCTTCGGCGACCCGCACACGATCGCCGCCGGCGTGTGGGCTCCGCGCGGCAAGGCCACGACCGTCGACGGTGGCGTCAGGGTCTCCGGCCGCTGGTCGTTCTGCAGCGGCATCTCCCACTCGCAGTGGCTGTTCGCCGGCTGCGTGCTCGACGACCCCAACGCGGGCTCTGAGGTTCCCGTGCTGCGCGTCGTCGGACTGCCGACCGCGGAGCTCGAGATCCTCGACACGTGGCACACCAGCGGCCTGCGCGGCACCGGCAGCCACGACGCGCTCGCCAACGACCTGTTCGTGCCCGACGACCACGTCCTCTCGCTGATGGGCGCCAGCCCGCGCGTCGACACGCCGCTCTACCGTTTCCCGATCTTCGGGTTCTTCGCGCTGTCGATCGCCGCCGCCGCGCTCGGCAACGCGCGTGGTGCGATCGACGACCTCAGCGAGCTGGCTGCCGGCAAGACGGCGCTGGGATCCAGCCGCGTACTCGCCGAGCGTCCCGCCACGCAGGCGGCCGTCGGCGAGGCCGAGGCCGCGCTGCGGGCCGCGCGGGCGCTCTACTACCAGGCGATCGAAGAAGCGTGGGAGGCCGCGCAACAGGACGGTCCCGTCGATGTCCCGTTGCGCCTCGGGCTGCGCCTCGCCGCGACCCACGCCGTCAGGACCGCCGCGGACGTCGCCCGCTCGATGTACGACCTCGGCGGCGGCACATCGATCTACGAGAGCTCGCCATTGCAGCGGCGCTTCCGCGACGCCCACGCCGCCACCGCGCACTTCCAGGTCAACCCCGCGATCTGGGAGCTCACGGGCAAGGTGCTGCTCGGACTGCCGGCCCGGACAGAGCAGCTGTGACGCGCTCCTCGATCGCGCGCGACATGACGTTCAGCTGTGAACCGCCGCGCTCGGCATGTCGATCCACACGAGCCGCGGATGCTCGCGGCGGCGATTGTCCGCTCTGCGCGGGTACACGCGTCGCTGTGTGGGCACCACCAGCCCGTCGAAGGTCTGGTGATCGAGGCAGTAGTGGGCGGCCCTCGCCCAGCCGCCGATCGGCTCGGCGGTGTAGTCGTGACGGCGGATCACGCCGCTCTCGTCGAGGTAGAAGACCTGCTCGCGCGAGTGCGTGTGGACGTGCTCCGGGAAGCGCACCGCGAGCCGCTGCCAGCGCTCGCCGTCCTCGAGCCACGGATCGAGCGCGCGCAGCTCGTAGTCCGCGCGCGCGAACACGAACGGCGTCGACAGGTACGTCCAGATCGCGTACGTCGCGAAGTACAGGATGTCCAGCCGGTCCCACCACAGCTTGTGGCGCAGATCGGCGAACGCAGCGCGCGCGTTCGCGCGCGCCTGCACCAGCTCGCCGCCGTCCGTCTCGATGCGGACCGTGCCGTCGGGCTCGAGCACGCCGCGCTGCCCGGCCCGCGGGTAGGGCGTCAACGTCACGCGCTGGCCGCGGGTGGACACCCGCGCCTGCACATCGCGCACGGCGTGGCCCTGGAGCTTGGACGCGAACGCCAGGCCGCCGGAGGAGATCTGGACGCTGACCGCGTCGGCGCCCTCCCACAGCTCGAGGCCGCCATGCGCCGCAATCGCCCGCTCGACAAGGTCCATCGCCCTGAGTGTGCCCGAAACGGGCCCGGCGCGCTCAAGCCACCAGCACCGGCCGTTCGAACGTCGCCGCTTCCGGGATCACCAGGCCGGCTTCCGTCTGGAACCACTGTTCGAGCAGCGAGCAGTACATCCCGCGGTAGTCGGACGTCCTGATCAGGTTTTCGTTTTCGTCGAGGTTGGTGAGGCCGGGGAACTCGCCGATCATCTTCCCCGCGGCGCGCGTGCCGATCAGGAACGCCACGCCGCCCGCGCCGTGGTCGGTGCCCGAGCCGTTTTCCCGGGGGCGCCTGCCGAACTCCGACCACAGCTGGATCAGCACCCGCTGATCGAGCCCGCGCGCTTCGAGGTCGCGCTGGAAGGCCACCAGCGCGGGGACCGTCCCTTCGAGGTTCGTGCTCAGCGTGTCCACCTCGCCCGCGTGCGTGTCGTATGAGCCGACCGCGTTCAGCGACACGCATTTGATCGGCATCCCGTTGTGCAGCATCGCCGCGAGCACCGCCAGCCGTTCGGCGAATTCACCCGGCGGGTAGGTGACGGTCGCGTGGTCGCCCGATTCCTTCTCGGTGGTGACGAAGCTTGCCATCTCTTCCAGCACGAGGCCCGTGTCGTAGGAGGCATTGCGCGCCTGCGCGTACGCGGGCGACGGCGCCGGCAGCGCACCCAGCGCGCCGAACGTCTCCAGCGCCGGCCCCGTCACCGGTTCGCCCAGGCCGTACGCCCACATCGTGTAGTCGGCCGGCGACGACACCGCCGCCACCGGCATCGTCTCCGTCGCCAGCGCCGGCGCCAGCGAGTAGTCCAGCGACAGCCCCTGCAGCGGGTTGTCCGGGTCGCCGACCAGGTCGAGGTAGCGTCCCATCCAACCCGAGCGCGCGTTGGCGTCGAGCTGCCCCACCTCCCAGTAGTGGCGGCTGGTGAAGTGACTCTCTTCCGAGGGCTCGTAGCCGATCGCAGGGAAGACCGTCACCTTGCCCTCTTCGTGGAGCTCCGCGAGGCCCCCCGCGGCCGGATGCCACATCAGCGCCTCGTCCTCGGTGAACACCTTTCCCGCCCCTTCCTGCAAGCCGAGCACGGGCCGCAGTTCTTTGTATCTGGCTTCCCCAACGGGCGCCAGCACGGACAACGCGTCCCAGCCTCCTTCCATAAAAATAGATACCAACACCGGTTCGCCGGAGCCGCCCGCCGCCGCGGCCTGGGCGATGCCCTCTTCGAAGTGACGCGGGCCGAGCATCGACGTGCCGTACACCGACAGCGCCGCGCCGGCCGAGCGCAGCAGGAACGTGCGCCGGTCCATGCCCGTGCCCGCCGGCAGCGGCATTCCCCGCTCGATTTGCGGCAGTCCCTTCCCCGCGATCGCCGCGCCGCGACGCAGCAGCTGCGAGCGGGTGAAGTCCTCGCACGAGCAGCTCCTTGCCATCTCAGCTCACCTGCATGTCCGGGGAGGTCGCGATCAGCATCCGCAGCGCGTTCTGGCGCATCGCCCGGTAGGGGCTCTGCTGCCACGACGCCAGCGGTTCCCGAAAGCACGACTGCGCGAACGTCGCGATGCACTGCTCCGATTCGGGTGACAGGCGCGGGTTGGCCCAGTACGACAGCGCGCTCGACAGCGCCGCCGCGGGGTCCTCCGCCGCGCTGTACTGCGGTTCGCCCTCGGCCGGCCACGGGTTCGGATAGGTCTTCGAGGTGACGAAGCTCGCCATTTCCCAGCGCGCCCGCGCCGTCGACGTGTCCAGCCAGCGGGTGAAGTCCCAGCCGGAGACGTTCGGCGGGTAGAACAGCTGCTGCCCAGCGTTCGCCGACAGCCACGCCCACGCCGTCGTGTCGATCGGGCGCGAGATCGAGCGCAGCAGGCCCGCGTTGTATACGACCGGCGGCGTCACCATCTCCGGGCCTTCGTAGAGATCGGGGTGCTGGAGGATCGCCTCCACGACCGCGCGGATGCTGTAGCCCGAGCTCAGGTACAGGCCCTGCAGCGACGCGAGCGTCGCTTCCGACGGCGAGCTCGCGATGAAGTAGCCCCACAGCTTGGTGACGAAGAACGACGCGTGCAGCGGGTGACCGACGCACAGGCGCACCGCGTCTTCGTAGTTCCACTTGCCGGCCTGCCCGAACACCGTCTTGGTGCCCGCGTCGTGGTAGCTCGGATCGAAGCGAAAGTTGTAGTCGCTGAGCGCTTCCGACCAGTCGTTGCGCCAACCGGTCAGCGCACGCGCCATTTCGCGCACATCGTCCTCCGTGTACGCGCCGCGGTCCGCGCCCAGCGAGAACAGCTCCATCATCTCGCGCGCGTAGTTCTCGTTCGGATCCCACCTGTTGTTCGACGTCCCGTTCAGGAACAGCAGCATCGCCGGGTTCGTCGTGACCGCCTGAAACAGCTCGTCAAAGCTGCCCAGCGCCATCGCGCGAAACAGTTCGTTCTGATCGAGCATCAGCTGCTGGCTGTCGACCTGCGCGTTGGAGCTCGCGAACCAGTCGTGGAAGATCAGCGTCAGGCGCTCCACCAGCTGCTGATCGGAGCGGACCATCCGGTCGAGCCACCAGCAGTGGTCATCGCCCCACACGCTCGCCGGTTCCAGCGGCTTGCCTTCTTCGTTCACCGGCTCCGGGCCCGTCAGCGTCGCCGCGCCCGACGGGCGCGTGAGGCCGAACACGACCTGTTCCAGCGGCTGACCCACGAGCGCCTCCGCCTGCCCCGGACCAGGTCCGAAGCCAGCGCGCCACAGCAGGCGGCGAGCCTGCGCCAGCGTGATCGGCGGAGAGCCCACCGCCGGGACCGGCGCGGAGGAGGGGGCCGGCGGCGAGGCCGGCGCGACCGGCAGCGGTACCCCCAGCGTTCCCTGTGGCCTGGCCGCCACCCGATAGGCCGTGATCCTATGCCGCTTGCGTTTGCGCTTGTGCTTGCGGCGCTTTCCACGCTGCTCGTGATGCGCCGCCTGCTCGTTGGCCAGCTTGCGCTGCGCCGCGCGTCTGTCATCCAGCACCGAGGACACCCGCTCACTGTGATCCAACGCGGCCCAGCGCCGTGCGATCATCGACGTATGTCCTACTCGCGTGGCGGAGCCACTTAACGTGTCGTTCGGGCGTCCGGCAAAGCGCCGTCCGGAGAAGCGGCGAGGGATCTACGCCGACTGACGATCGTCTAACTTTCAGGTCATGGCGCTGCATCCCCTGTCGCAGGGATTCGCCGACGTGGCCGGCGCATACGAGAGCGGGCGACCCGAGTACGCGCCAGCCGTCATCGGTGCGATCGCCGCCGAGCTCGACATCGCCGCGGGCGCCCCGGTGCTCGATCTCGCGGCCGGGACGGGAAAGCTCAGCCGCGCGCTGCTCGCCATGGGGCTGGATGTCGTGGCCGTCGAGCCGCAGGCGCAGTTGCGCGAGATCCTCGCCACGAGCATCGGCAGCGAGCGTGTCCGCGAGGGGCTCGCCGAGGCGATCCCACTTGCCGACGGATCCGTTGCCGCCGTCACCGTCGCCGACGCGTTTCACTGGTTCGACCACGCGACCGCGCTCGCGGAGATCCGGCGCGTGCTGCGCCCGGGCGGCGGGCTCGCCGTGCTCTCGACCGTACCCGACTGGGGCGGCGCGTCGTGGGCGCACGAGGTCGGCACGCTGATGGCCGGCCTGCGCCCCGAGCACCCGCATTTCGACGGGCCGCCGTGGCAGGACGCCGCCCGCGCCTCCGGCGACTGGAGCGCGCCCCGCGAGATCCGCATGACCACCCCGCAGCCCGTGGCCCCCGAGCAGTTCCTCGACTACATCGCGTCCGTCAGCTGGGTCGCATCGCTGTCAGAAGGCCAGCGCGCCAGCACGCTCGAGCGCGTCGCCGCGATCGTCAGCGCCGGCGAGACGCCCGCCGAGCTGCCCGTGCACGTGGCCATCGGCTTCACGACTACCATTCGCTGATGGCTCGCACCCCCATGGTCGCTTCGCTGGCGTCGGGCGCAGCGCTCCTAGCCACCGCCGCAGCGCTCCTTGCCGCGACAGCGCCCGGTGCGCCCGCCGCGCCCGCGCGCGCCGCCAGCCCGCCGAAATGCGCCACGTCGACCCTCGTGATGTGGCTGAACTCGGAAGGCTCCGGCACCGCCGGCAGCTTCTACTACCACCTCGAGTTCGCCAACCTGTCCGGCCACACGTGCACCCTCGCCGGCTATCCCGGGGTGTCCGCCGTGAGTCTCAGCGGGCGCCAGATCGGCGCGGCCGCCGGCCGTGAAGTCACCCACGCGCCGCGGGTCGTCACGCTCGCGCCCGAAGCGCAGACCACCGCGCTGATCCATCTCACCGACGTCGGCGCGCTGCCCGCGTCGTGCCGCCCCGTCGCCGCCGCCGGGTTCCGCGTCTACCCGCCCGGGCAGACCAGCTCGAAGGTCGTCCCGTTCCCGTTTCGCACGTGCTCCAACGTCGCCCAGCGCGCGCTGCGCGTGCGCGCGGTCAGGACCGAATAGCCAGCGCGGCCTCGGCGCTCGCGGGCCGGCGCTGCCCGCGCACGACGCTCATCCCGGCGTCAGGCACCCTCGTGCGCCAGCGCGGCCATCTGTTCGAACGCGACGAGCGGGTTCAGCGGCTCCGGGTCGCCGGAGAGCTCGGCGTAGATGTTGGCGATGTTGACGACCAGGCGCTCGCCCTCGCCCCAGTCGGCCCAGCGTTCGAGCGCGATCGAGCGCGCGGCCTGCAGCGCCGTCATGCCCTCCGCGTGGCACGCGCGCGCCTGCTCGTACAGGTACTCGAAGTACGCCCTCAGCTCGCGCACCGCGTCGGGGTCGGCGAGCGGCCCGTGTCCGGGCACGATCGTCTCCACGTCCATCCAGAGGATGCGATCGCATGCTGCGATCCAGTTCGACACGGGCCCCGCCCACGCGATCGGGTGGGCCTGGGAGAAGAGGATGTCCCCGGAGAACAGCACGCGCTGGGCGGGAACGTGCACGAGCGTGTCGCCGCGGGTGTGCGCGGGACCGACCTCAAGCAACGTCAGCTCCTGCTCGCCCACGCGCAGGCTCAGCTCGCCGCTGAACGTCTCGTCCGGGAGCGCCAGCTCGATGCCCTTGAAGTCGAACGCGCCGAAGCACTCCAGGAAGAACGCGCCCAGCTCGCCCATCGCCGGCGCCTGCTCGACGAGCGCCGCCATCGCCGCCGGCGGCAGCTCGGGCATCTCGGCGGCGGTGCGCTCGGAGGCGAGGATCCGCGCGCCGTCGACGAGCTGGTTGCCATAGCAGTGATCGCCGTTGGCGTGGGTGTTGACGAGCGTGTCGATGCGCGCGGCGGCCGGCACCGCGCGGCGCATCGCCTGCAGCATCTGCTCGGTCAGCGCCAGGTCGTACAGCGTGTCGACCAGCAGCGTCCGCTCGCCGTCGACGATCAGGCCCGCGTTGCTCCAGCCCCAGCCTCCGTCCGGCTGCAGGTACGCGTACAGCCCATCTCCCACCTCGTGCAGACCCTTGGCGTAGCTCATTCCTCAGCCCATGCTCTCACAGTGCAATACTCGCGCTGATGCCGTTCGATCCGTCGCGCGCCGTCCCGCATTATCTGGCGGACCCCGCCCGCTACGAGCGGATGCCCTACCGCCGCGTCGGCGCCAGCGGCATCCAGCTGCCGGCGATCTCGCTCGGGCTGTGGCAGAACTTCGGCGACGACCGCCCGCTCGCGGGGATGCGCGCGACGCTGCGCCGCGCGTTCGACCTCGGCATCACGCACTTCGACCTCGCCAACAACTACGGACCGCCGTACGGCGCCGCCGAGACCAACTTCGGGCGCATCTTCGCCGAGGACTTCCGGCCCTACCGCGACGAGCTGATCATCTCCAGCAAGGCCGGCTACGACCAGTGGCCGGGGCCATATGGCGAGTGGGGCTCGCGCAAGTACGTGCTGGCGAGCCTCGACCAGAGCCTCTCGCGCATGGGGCTCGACCACGTCGACATCTTCTACTCGCACCGCTTCGACCCGCGCACGCCGCTGCGCGAGACGATGGGCGCGCTCGACAGCGCCGTGCGCCAGGGCAAGGCGCTGTACGTCGGCATCAGCTCCTACGGGCCGCAGCGCACCGAGGAAGCGATCGCGATCCTCGCCGAGCTCGGCACGCCGCTGCTGATCCACCAGCCCTCCTACTCGCTGCTCAACCGCTGGATCGAGCAGCAGCTGCTCGGCGTGCTCGCGCGTCACGGCGTCGGCGTGATCGTGTTCTCGCCGCTCGCGCAGGGCCTGCTCACCGACCGCTACCTGCACGGCGTCCCCGAGGACTCGCGCGTGCGCCGCGGCGAGGCGTTCGCCGAGCGCCTGCTCAGCGAGGAGAACCTCGCGCACGTGCGCGCGCTGAACGAGATCGCTCAGCGGCGCGGCCAGTCGCTCGCCCAGCTCGCGATCGCGTGGGCGCTGCGCGACCCCCGCGTCAGCTCCGCGCTGATCGGCGCCAGCAGCGTCGCGCAGCTGGAGCAGAACGTCGCCGCGCTCGCGAACACGGACTTCACCGCCGAGGAGCTCGCCGAGATCGACGTCCACGCCGTCGACGGCGGCATCGACCTGTGGGAGCCGTCGAGGAACGCCTGACTCAGCTCACTCCTCCTCCGCGCGCCAGCGGCGGTAGAGGTCGGTGAGCTCCTCGCGCATCGCCGGCGCCATGTCCTCGGCGCGCAGGCGCCCGGTGAGCCTGATCGTCGCGCGCATCTGCTGCAGGTACTCGGTGCAGTTCTCACAGGCCGCCAGGTGCGCCTCGAAGCGCCGGCGCTGCGAGCGCGAGAGCGTTCCCTCCAGGTAGTCGGTGATCAGCTCGACCATCTCCTGACACACCAGCTCGTGTCTCTGCCAGAACATCGTCACAGACCCCCCAGCTCGCTCTCCAGCGCCTGGCGCAGGTGACTGCGCCCACGGTGCAGCAGCACCCGCTGGTTGGCCTCGCTTATCTCCAGCACGTCGCACACCTCGCGGCCGCTCAGCCCGTCGACGTCGCGCAGCACCACGACCTCGCGCTGGCGCGCCGGGAGCTCATCCAGGGCCGCCTGTAGCTGATCCGCCAGTCCCTCCGCGAGCAGCCGGTCGTCGCTGTCCTCGACCCAGTGCTGCGGCGGGGACATCCACGCCCCGGAGGCGTCGAAGCGCGACCGGTCGACGGCCGGGCCGGCGTCCCCGACCGCCACGCTGCGATGCTCACGCACGCCCGTGCTCCTGGCGCGGTTGACGAGGATCCGCAGCAGCCACGTCCTGAACGACGAGCGTCCTTCGAAGCCGTCGATCCCGCGCAGCACGCCCAGCCACGTGTCCTGCACGACCTCCTCGGCGATCGCCGCGTTCGGCACGAACGACCCGGCCACGCGCAGCATCGCCGCGTGGTGACGCGCAACGAGCGCGACGAACGCCTGCTCGTCGCCCGCCCGCAGCCGCGCCACGAGCTCCGCGTCCGCGTCCGCGGCGGGCACTCCGCGGGGTCTGCGCAGCGGCAGCAGGATCGCGAGGATCAACCCCACGCGCGCGCCGGAGGAGTGGATGCAGGAAAGGGGGCACAGGCCATGCCGTTCATTTCGCCGCCGCGCAGGCTACGGCGCCCACGCGGGCGCCGCAACCTGCATCGGCTGGCTTGGGGGTCAGCCGACCGCGATGCCCTCGCCGCCGATCGCGCCCGGGACCGTGACCGAGCCGATCTCGCTGAGCGCGCGGCCGGCCCCGATCGCGAACTCGTCCACGATCCCAGCCGCGCCGGTCTGCACGTAGAGGAAGCGCGCGTCGCCGGACGCCGCCGCGTCGACCGTGCCGCCGTCGGTTTTCGTGTCGCCGAGCAGCGTCAGCGCACCGCCGAAGCCGGACTGGAAGCCGGTGAGCGAGGCGCTGCCCGCGTTGGAGGTGTAGAAGCGAGCACCCGCCGGCGCGACCCAGCACGTGGCCGCCTGTTCGGTGGCGACCGAGTCCAGCTGCGTGACCGTGCCGTTCCAGTTCAGCCGGAAGCTCGCGAGCGCGCCCGCGGCCTCGGCGACCACCAGGTTGCCCTCCTGGTCGAAGCTCACCGCGAACGGGACCTTGCCCGGCTCGGGGTTCACGACCGGCGTCGAGGACAGCTGCCCGAACCCAAAGACGCGGAAGACGTCGACGTCGCTGCCGTTTTCCTTGGTCGTCACGATCAGCTTGGAGCCGTCCGGCGAGAACGCGACCTGGCCGGGCGTGTTGGTGAACTGCGGGAGCGCGGCCGCGTTCAGGCCGAGCGCGCGGCCGGATCCGGGGATCGGCTGCAGGTGGCCGAAGGCGTTGAAGTAGCCCTGCACCGAGCCGCCGTCGCCGGCGTTGAGCACGTACACGAGACCGCCGTGGACGGCGATGCTGACGGGGAACGAGCCGCCCGAGCCGAGCACCTGGCGCAGCGCCAGGTGGTCGCCGAACACCGCGAACACGGAGACCGTGTCGCTGCCGGCGTTGACCGCGTACAGCAGGCCGTCCGCCTGGTCGTACGCGAGCGAGCCCTGCGAGGCGAGGTGGTCGACGACCGAGCCTTCGAGCTGCCCGCCGAGCCCGCCGGTGGGGTAGACGCCGGCCTGCGTGAGCGTGCCGTTCCACGCGCGGTCATATGCCACGATCTGGTTGCCAGCCAGGTTGTCGGTCTGCACGAACACGACACCGGCGGATCCGGAGCCAAACGGCGGGAAGTGGCCGGGCGATCCTCCGAACGCGCTCGCGGATCCCACGGCGCCGGCCAGCACTGCGGCCGCGGCGAGCGTCGCCGCGCTGAGGCGAGTGATTGCTTTCATTACGTGTGCTCCTCGGGTTGGGGTGGACCTGCGACCTTCAGTCCGCCGAGGGGGCCATGCGTTACAGTCGGAGGCGTGGATCGCAAGAGCACGTTGAGCGCATTGGCCGGGCTGAGGCTCGCGGTCGGCGTCGCCTCGTGGACGACGCCGCGGGTGGCCGGCAAGCTGTTCGGGCTGGACGCGAAGGCCAATCCGCAGTCGCCGTATCTCGCGCGCCTGTTCGGCGTGCGCGACGTGGCGCTCGCCTGGGGCGCGCTCAGCACCGACGGCGAGGCCCAGCGGCAGTGGCTGCTCGCCGGGCTGGCCTGCGACGCCGCCGACGCGCTCGCGGGTGTCGTCGGCGGGCGCGGCGGCTACCTGCCGAAGCTCACCAGCGTGCTGGTCACCGGCACGGCCATCTCGGCCGCCGCCATGGGCGTGCTCGCCCTGCTCGACGAGGGCTAGCCGCAGTCCGTGTCAGCGTCGCCGCACGCCGAGCAGCCCGCCGCGCTCGCGACGGTCGACCAGGTCGCCAACGTCGTCGTGACGGTCGTCCCGGTCGGGCTGGTGGCGTTCGCCGCGTGGCGCGCGTGGGGCGGAGCTTTGCGCTGGCCGGACGTGGTCGCGTTCGCGGTCACGTACGTGCTCACCGGCGCGGGCATCACGGTCGGCTTTCACCGCCTGCTCACCCACCGCAGCTTCAAGACGAGCCCCGCGCTGCGCGGGCTGCTGGCGGCGCTCGGCTCGGCGGCGGTGGAGGGCCCGGTGATCGAGTGGGTCGCCAACCACCGCAAGCACCATCGCTTCTCCGACCAGCCCGGCGACCCGCACAGCCCGCACGTCGACCACGCCGGCGGCTGGCGCGGCGCGCTCGGCGGGCTGTTCCACGCGCACGTCGGCTGGATCCTCGGCGGCGACGCGCTGGCCGATGAGCAGCGCTACGCGAAGGACCTGCTCGCCGACCCCGTCGTGCGCTTCGTCGATCGCACGTTCGTGCTGTGGGTGATCGTCGGCCTCGCGTTTCCGTTCGGCCTCGGCCTCGCGCTGACGGGCTCGATCGCGGGAGGGCTGACGGCGCTGCTGTGGGGAGGGGCGGTGCGGATGTTCTGCCTGCACCACGCGACCTTCTCGATCAACTCGCTGTGTCACTTCTTCGGCCGGCGCAGCTTCGCGACCGGCGACCAGTCGCGCAATCTGCTGTGGCTGGCGCTGCCGACGCTCGGCGAGGCGTGGCACAACAACCACCACGCCTTCCCGACCTCCGCGCGTCACGGCCTGCGCTGGTGGCAGCTGGACCCGTCCGCGTGGCTGATCGCGGGCATGGAGCGGACGGGCCTGGTGTGGGACGTGGTCCGCGTCAGCCCCGAGCGCGAGCTGGCGAAGGCGTCCGGCGCAGATCGGTAGGTCGGCTCACCTTCAGCTCCCTCGCAGGCGTCCAGCTGTCCACACGGCCTCGCGCCCGCGCGCGAGGAGTATCGTTCGCCGCGAGGAGGGCAAGCGTCGAAGGAGGAGCGGGAGATGTACGACTACGTGATCGTGGGAGCGGGGTCCGCGGGTTGTGTGCTCGCCAGCCGTCTCAGCGAGGACCCCGACGTGCAGGTGCTGCTGCTGGAGGCGGGCCCGCCGGATGTCAAAGAGAACATCCACGTGCCGCTCGGCTACCTCAAACTGGGTGGCACGGAGGTCGACTGGGACTATCACTCGGCGCCCGAGGCGGAGTGCAACCGGCGACGGATCACGCTGCCGCGCGGCAAGGTGCTGGGCGGCTCGTCCTCGATCAACGCGATGGTCTACATCCGTGGCAACCGGCGCGATTACGACGAATGGGGGGTCAGTGGCTGGTCCGCGGCCGATCTCATCCCTTATTTCATCAAGTCGGAGGACAACGAGCGCGGCGCCTCGCGCTGGCACGGAGTCGGCGGCCCGCTTCCCGTCAGCGAGGAGCGCTCCGGCAACGTGATCTCGCGCGCGTTCGTCGACGCCGGCGTGCAGGCGGGCCTCGCGCGCAACGAGGACTTCAACGGCGACGAGCAGGACGGCGTCGGCCTCTATCAGGTGACCCAGCGCGGCGGCATGCGCGCGAGCACGGCGGTCGCCTACCTGCATCCGGCGATGGAGCGCGCGAACCTCACCGTGATGCCGTACATGCACGTGCAGCGGGTGCTGTTCGAGGGCACGCGCGCGGCCGGCGTGCAGGCCAGCCAGCTCGGCCAGCCGCAGGAGCTGCGCGCCGAGCGCGAGGTGATCCTGTGCGGCGGCGCGTACAACTCGCCGCAGCTGCTGATGCTCTCCGGGGTGGGGCCGGCCGAGCACCTGACGATGCGCGAGATCGAGGTGCTGCTCGACCAGCCCGCCGTCGGCGAGAACCTGTCGGACCACCCGGCGACGCAGCTCGTGTGGACGACGCCCGAGCCGGAGAGCCTGCTGCTGGCGCTCGAGCCGGCGGCGCTCGAGCAGTACGAAGCGACGCGGACCGGCCCGTTCGCGTCGAACCTCGCCGAGGCCGGCGGCTTCGCGCGCGTGGGCGCGGACGCGCCGGCGCCCGACATCCAGTTCCACGTCGCGCCCGTGCACATCGTCGAGGAGGGCATGCGCGACCCCGAGGGGCACGGCGTGTGGGTCTCGCCGTGCCTGCTCACCGAGCACAGCCGCGGCTCCGTGCGGCTCGCCTCCAACGACCCGACCGCCAAGCCGATCGTGCACAACGCGTTCTACACGCAGGGCGACGACATGCAGCGCATGATCGCCGGCCTGCGCCTGGCGCTGGACATCTGCGCGCAGCAGGCTATGCGCCCGTACTGCGCCGAGCCGTTCAACACGCCCGACGGCGACAGCGACGAGGCGCTGCGCGCGCACGCCGCACGCACGACGTTCGCCGTCTATCACCCGGTCGGCACCTGCCGCATGGGCGAGGACGCCGACGCGGTCGTCGACGCCGAGCTGCGCGTCAACGGCCTCGAGGGCCTGCGCGTGGTCGACGCGTCGGTGATGCCGGTGGTCCCGCGCGGGAACACCAACGCGCCGACGATCGCAGTCGCCGAGCGCGCCGCCGACCTGATCCGCCACGGACGCGCGCTCGCCGAGCCGAGCGCCGCGCTGAGCGCCGCCTGAGGCCCGTTGAACGCGGCCCGGGCTCAGACGAGGTCGAGGGGGTAAATGATTCATCCACGATGATTCACCACCAGGTCCAGGCGTAGTAGGGGTTAGTGCCCGGTTACACGAAGTTGACGCGTTATTTGACTTTGCGTTAGGCTTTGCATCGCCAGCCACCCGGCATCTGCGCTGCGGTGGAGCAGAACGCACTGGAGGTGTCAAATGGCGGTGGCTACGCCGACGACGTCATCGACGCGACGAAGGTCCAGAGCTTCGCCGTCACGCTGATTTTCGGCGGCAAGCTGCCATCGCAAAGCGGCAGCTCACCTGGCGCATAGGCGGCCGTCCACATGAAGACGCTCTCCAACGAAAGGGTCAAGCGATGAGATTCGGCTTGGACTGGGCGTGGGGCGAGATGAGCACGGCGGCGCTGCACGGCGTCGGCGCGAGCTTCGCGATCCGCTACGTCTCAGAAGAGGGCAACGCGAAGAACATCACGCTCCAGGAGGCGACTGTGCTCTCGCACGCGGGCATCGACGTCGTGCTCGTCTTCGAGACGACGGCGCAGCGTGCGCTGGACGGCCGCGCTGCGGGGAGCGCCGACGCGGACGCCGCGCGGGCGCAGGCCGCGAGCGCCGGCATGCCGCAGGGGCGGCCGATCTACTTCGCGGTCGACTTCGAAGCGACACCGGCGCAGCTGTATGCGATCGACGAGTACTTCCAGGGCGTGGCCGACAGGCTGGGGCTCGCCGACGTGGGCGCGTACGGCGGCTACGCGGTGATCGAGTACCTGTTCGACCACGGGCGCATCCGCTGGGGCTGGCAGACCTACGCATGGTCCGGCGGCAAATGGGATCGGCGCGCGCAGCTGCAGCAGTTCAGCAACGGGCACCGCGTCGGCGGCGTGGAATGCGACTACAACCACGCGCTCGGCCAGGACTTCGGGCAGTGGCGCGTCGCCGAGCCGCGCGTGACGGAGAACCCGCACACGCCGCTGGTGCTCGACGGCGTGCTGGGCGGCGAGACCGTCGCGGCGATGCAGTGGACGATGGCGATTACCGACGACGGCGTGTTCGACGAGCGCACCAAGCGCGCGCTGCAGCAACGCCTCGGCGTGCTCGTCGACGGGCAGATCGGCGAAGAAACGGTGCGCGCGCTGCAGCGGCACCTGGGCGTGGCGGTCGACGGCAAATGGGGGCCGGAAACGACGCGCTGCCTGCAGGAGGCGCTCAACCTGCGGCGGTTCTAGAAGACCCCTGAAGAGGTGGTTTTCCGCGTGATGGACCCCCGACTATTTCAGGGGCCTTCTAGGCGCCCGAAGCGGCGCGCGCCTCGCGCACGAGCCGGCGCATACCCCTGATCCAGCGTTCCGGATCGGTGCCCTTGCGCGCCATGAACTCGACGACGTTCTCGTGCGGGAGGATCAGGAAGCGCTCGTCGTTGATCCCCGCCACGACCGCGTCGGCCACGTCCTCCGGTTCGATCAGGCCGCCAGCCGTCAGCGCCGCGGCGCCGGCCGCGTCCTCGAACGCGAGGTCGAGCATCGGCGTGCGCACTCCCTGCGGGCAGATGCACGACACGCGCACGCCCGCGTCGCCGTATTCGATCGCCATCCACTCCGCCAGCGACACGGCCGCGTGCTTGGTGACGCTGTAGATCAACGAGGAGACCTGCGTCAGCAGGCCGGCCGCGGAGGCGGTGTTGATCAGGTAGCCCTCGCCGCGCTCGCGCATCTCCGGCAGCAGCGCGCGCGCCGCCCACACATGCGCCATCACGTTGACCCGCCACGCTTCGTCCCAGGCCTCGTCGGGGGCCTCCGGGCCGCCGCCTGCGCCGCCGACGCCGGCGTTGGAGACGAAGATGTCGATCGCCCCGTTCGCCTCGCTCGCCGTGGCGATCAGCTCGCGCACGCTGCTCTCCTCGCCCGCGTCGAATCCGACCGCCAGCGCGCGCTCGCCGATCTCGCCCGCGATCGCGCGCGCCTGCGCGAGGTCGCGGTCGGCGAGGACCACCGCGCGGGCGCCCTCGGCGGCGAAGCGCCGCGCGAGCGCGCGGCCGATGCCGCCCGCGCCGCCGGTCACCACGATGTGCCTGTCGGCGAGCTCCATTGGGCGTACTCTATGTCAAACCATGGCTGCGGAGGAGAGCATGGCGGGGGCGCCGGTGGCGCCCGTTTGGGGAGAGCTTCGCTACGGCGGCGAGCTCGTGCGGCTGCTCGCCGACGCCGCTCTGCGCCCGCCGCGGCGGCGCAGCGACGCGCCGCCGGTGATGCTGATCCCCGGGTTCATGGCGGGCGACAACTCGCTGAGCGTGCTGCGCCACTGGCTGCGCCGCCGCGGGCACCGCGTGGCGACGAGCGGCATGCTCGTCAACGTCGGCTGCTCCGAGCGGATCGTCGCGCGCCTGCAGGCGCAGCTGCGGGAGCTCGCCGCGGAGTGCGACGCGCCGGTCGTGCTGATCGGCCAGAGCCGCGGCGGCACGCTCGCACGCGCGCTCGCCGTGCGCGAGCCCGAGCACGTGTCCGGGCTGGTGATGCTCGGCTCGCCCGTGTGCGACGGGCTGGCCGTGTCCTCGTCGGTGCTGCGCACGGTGCGCTTCCTCGCGCGACTCGGCGACATGGGACTGCCGGGGGTGTTCTCGACCAGCTGCAAGGACGGCGACTGCTGCGCCGCGTTCAGGGACGACCTCGCCGCCGCGCTCCCGCCCGGCGTGGAGGCGGTGGCGGTGCACTCGCGCAGCGACGCGATCGTCGACTGGCGCGCGTGCCTCGATCCGTACGCCGAGCCGGTCGAGGTCGACTCCAGCCACTGCGGCATGTCCGTGCACCCGGAGGTCTACCGCGTGCTCGACCGCGTGCTCGACGGCCACATGGAGGCTGCATGGACTGGATGAGTCCGATCGACTCGTCCTTTCTGCACGCGCGCCGCGGTAGGTTGAGCAGATGCAGTACGTGAACCTCGGCGCGAGCGGCCTGCGGGTCTCGCGCGTGTGCCTCGGGATGATGAGCTTCGGCAACGACAGCGACAAACCGTGGGTGCTCGACGAGCAGGCGGCTGAGCCGATCGTGCGCGCGGCGGTCGAGGGCGGCATCACGTTCTTCGACACCGCCGACACGTACTCGCAGGGCGCCAGCGAGGTCGCCACCGGCCGCCTGCTCGCGAAGCTGCTGACGCGCGAGGAGTACGTGCTCGCGACGAAGGTGTTCATGCCGATGACCCCCGGCGAGAACGGCGGCGGGCTCTCGCGCAAGCACATCCTCAGCGCGATCGACGCGTCACTCGAGCGCCTGCAGCTGGACTACGTCGACATCTACCAGATCCACCGCTGGGACAACCGCGTTCCGATCGAGGAGACGATGGAGGCTCTGCACGACGTCGTCCGCGCCGGCAAGGCCCGCTACATCGGCGCCAGCAGCATGTTCGCGTGGCAGTTCGCGAAGGCCCAGCACGTCGCCGAGACGCGCGGCTGGACGCGCTTCGTGTCGATGCAGAACCACTACAACCTCGTCTATCGCGAGGAGGAGCGCGAGATGCTCCCGCTGTGCGTCGATCAGGGAGCGGGGGTGATCCCGTGGAGCCCGCTCGCGCGCGGGGTGCTCGCGGGCACGCGCACGCGCGGCGGGGAGCGGCTGACGACACGCGCGGACACCGACCAGTTCACCGACTACCTCTACAACCAGCCGACCGACTTCGATGTGGTCGAGCGGGTCGCGGAGGTGGCGGCGGAGCGCGGGGTGCCGCCGGCGCAGGTCGCGCTTGCTTGGCTGTTGCACAAGCCGGCGGTGACGGCGCCGATCGTCGGGGCTACCAAGGTTGGGCATCTGGAGGACGCGCTGGCTGCGGAGCAGCTGACGCTGAGCGACGAGGAGATCGCGCGGCTGGAGGAGCCCTACGCTCCGCATCCGGTGCTTGGGCACGGGTAGAGGCGGTGAGGAAAGAAGCGCGCTAGCCCAGCGCCGCAGCGAGCTCCCCGGCCTCGACCCGTACCGAGTGAGGGAGCGTGATCGTCAGGTACCCGTCGTGCTCGATCATCCGTCGTGCGTTGATGATCGTGACGCCGATCACCTCGCCGCGGTCGTCGTAACGCACGCCGTGTCCCTCCGGTGTGAGCGCAGCATCCGATGCGTAGTTGGTGTCTCCACGTCCCAGATAGAGCACATCGCCCTCTGCGTCGTAGTGGCCGCGGTCGAAGGTGAGGTCGGCGATCTTCACGTTCATGGTGTCCATCCGTCCGGGGAGCGTCCGTGTCCGAAACCGAATGCCGTTACGACCCGTGCAGGCCCCGTTGAAGAGTCTACGACGACCATCAGCCAGTTGGTGGGTCCGACTTCGCGCTTGAAGAACCGCTCTCGATCGGGCCATTGCTCTGGTTCTCGATGGTCTGGGGACTCAAGCGTGTCGAGCACTCCTGTAGATGCGGCTCAAGCTCGGCATGCCCGCCGTCCGGGTTCAAGATGTGCAGCAGCCACGTGTCCTCGAAGAGGACCACGCGCAACCCGTCGGGTGTGCGCGTCTCGGCAAGGATCGGCCGCTCGCTCATCGGGTCTCGCCGCGTCAGAGTCCGAGAATTCGAGGCGAGCCGCCTTGCCTCTACTGGTGAGGAGGGGCCCAGCTATAAACGGGTGAAACCGAAGCCGTTGGCTAAACAAAAACGGCAGGCAAAACCGAAAGCGCGGGCAAAACCTAAAATGCAAAGGACAAAACCGCAGGCAAAGAAAACCTAAAGTTCCCGAATTGAGTTACTACAGCGCCAGCCCCAGCGGCGTCTCCAGCAGCGTCCTCACATCGGCCAGCAACCGCGCCGCATCCGCGCCGTACAGGATGCGGTGGTCGCAGCTGAGCGTCAGCGTCATGAGCGTGCGATCAACGACCTCACCATCGACGCGCGCAAGCGTCTCGCGCAGCGCACCCACGCCGAGTATCGCCGCCTGCGGCGGGTTGATCACCGGCGTGATCGCCGTCATCCCGAACATCCCCAGGTTGGACACGGTGAACGTGCCGCCGGAGAGCTCCGGCGGGCTGATCTCGCCGGACCGCACGCGCGCCGCCAGGCGCCTGGTCTCGCGGGCGATCGCGCCGAGCGACTTCGTGTCCGCGTCGGGCACCACCGGCACCACCAGCGCGTCCTCGCCCGCGACAGCCACGCCGATGTTGATCCGCCCGTGCAGCTCGAAGCCGCCGTCGGCGTAGGAGCCGTTCGCGCGCGGGTGCCGGCGCAGCGCGATCGCGCACGCCTTCACGACGAGGTCGTTCAGCGACGGCACCACCTCGCCGTTCGCGCTCGCCTTCAGTCCGCCGCGCAGCGCGATCGCCGCGTCCATCGTCACCTCCGTCTGCACCTGGAAGTGGGGGATCGTCGCCTTCGACTCGGCCATTCGCCGCGCCACCAGCTGCTGTAGCCGGCTCGCCGCGGCCCTCGTCGTATCGCCCTTCGCGCCCGTGACCGCCGGCGGGGTCGTGCCGGCGGCGGGAGCCGTGCGCACGACGGGGCCTGTGCGCGCAGCCGCCCGGCGGGGCTCCGCGATCACGACGCCCGCGGCCATCAGCACGTCCGCGCGCGTGATCCGTCCGCGCGGCCCCGTGCCCGCGACGGCTCCCAGCTCGACCGCGTGCACCCGTGCGACGCGCCGCGCCAGCGGGGTTGCCAGCGCGCCGGCTGGGGTCGTCTGCACGGGCACAGGCACGGGCACGGCCTCAGGCGCCAACACCTCGCCGCTCCCATTGGCGCTCCCATTAACGCTCGCCCGGCCGCTCACCCCACCCACCCGCGCGATCAACTCCCCGACTGTCAGCGTCGTCCCCTCCGCGGCAAGGATCTCCAGCACCCCGTCCGCCTCGGCGACATGCGCGATCGTCGCCTTGTCCGTCTCGATCTCCACCAGCTCCTGCCCGCGCACCACGGGCTGCCCGTCCCCGATCAGCCAGCGCACGATCGTGCCCTCCTCCATCGAGTCGGACAGCCGGGGCATCGTGATCTCGGTCATGGGGGCGGTTCAGCGGATCAGGTCGAGGGCGGCGCCGACGATCGTGTCGGCGTCGATTCCGAAGTGGCGGTAGAGGTCCTGCACGTCGCCCGACTGGCCGAAGTCCTGGACGCCGAGGCACGCGAGCGGCGCGCCGGCGATCGCGGCGAGGAACGACAGCGTGTGCGGGTGGCCGTCGAGCACGCTGACGATCGGCGCGGTGCGCTCGGCTCCGAACAGCTCGTCGAGCACCGCGTCCTCGCCGTCGTAGAGGCCCTGGCGCGTCTGCAGCGCGCGGAAGATCAGGTCGGGAGAGGTCAGGCAGATCGCGTCGACGGCGATCCCCGCGGCGGTGAGCTCGTCGGCGGCGCTCAGCAGCTCGGGCACGATCGCGCCCATCCCGACGAGCGTCACCGCGGGGGCGCCGGCGCTCTCGCGCAGGCGGTAGCCGCCGGCGAGCACCTGGCGGCGGCGCAGCTCCCGCGCCTGCGGGTCCTCGGGCACGCGCGCGAGCGCCTGCTCCACCGGCCGCGTGCTCAGGCGCAGGTATGAGGACGTGCCGCCCTCGCGGCCGAGCTGCCCGAGCGCGTGCAACAGCATCCACTCGAGGTCCTGGCCGAACGCGGGCTCCCACGCGACGCAGCGCGGCTGCTCGAGGCCCACGGACGGGGTGATGATCGACTGGTGCGCGCCGCCCTCCGGCGCGAGCGTGACGCCGGCGGGCGTGCCGATCAGGATCGACTGCCCGCCGGAGTAGATGCCGAACGACCATTGCTCGAGCGCGCGGTTGACGAACGGGTCGTAAAGCGTCCCGATCGGCAGCAGCGGCTGGCCGTCGCGCGACCACGTCGCGCCGAGCTCGCCGAGCAGGCCGACGAGGTTGCACTCGGCGATCCCCAGCTCGATGTGCTGGCCGTGCTCGGACTCGCGCCAGCGCACGAGCGTGTCGTGGTCGTCGGCGAACCAGTCGATGCGCTCTCCGACGTTCCACACGCCCGCGCGGTTGATCCAGCCGCCGAGGTTCGTCGAGGAGGCGACGTCGGGGCTGACCGACACGACCGACGCGGACACCTCGGGCGCCGCGTGCGCGAGGTCCATGAAGAAGCGCCCGAACGCCTGCTGTGTGGAGACCGCGCCGCTGTGCGCGCGGCCCACGTCCGCCGGCACCGCCGGTGGCGCGCGTTTCACCACGGCCTCGCGCGCCAGACGCTCGGCCGCCCCGGCGCACAGCTGCGCCTCGGCCGAGCCATCCTCGAAGCGTGCCCACGGGTGCGCCGAGTCGGCGCCGAGGTCGACCGCGAGCTGCTCCCACTGGCTGCCGGACAGCAGCGCGGAGTGGTTTGCGGGGTGCCCCTCCGTCGGCAGGCCCCAGGCCTTGATCGTGTACGCGAAGATCACCGCCGGGCGGTCGGTGACCTCGTCGGCGCGGCGGAACGCGTCGAGCAGGTCGGCGAGGTCGTGCCCGGCGAGGTCGCGGATCGCGCGCGACAGATCGGCGTCGTCGAGGTCCTTGATCAGCCGCGCGAGCTCCCTGCTGCCGCGACCCGCACCGGGCAGCCGCTCGCGCACCTCGGTGGCGTCGCCGCGCAGCAGCCGCTGGTACTCCTCGTTGGGCATCGCATCGATGCGCCGGCGCAGCGCCTCGCCGCCGGGGCGCTCGAACAGCGCGCGCAGCCGCCGCCCGTACTTGACGGTGATCGTCTGCCATCCCGCCGCCTCGAACATCGCCGCGGTGCGCCCCACCGCGATCTCCGGCACGACGCGGTCGAGCGACTGGCGGTTGACGTCGACGATCCACAGCACCTCGCCGAGCGAGGCGACCATCGGGTCGATCAGCGCCTCCCAGATCGCGCCCTCGTCGAGCTCCGCGTCGCCCACGAGCGCCACCTGGCGCCCGCCGCGGGGCACCTCGAAGTGTCCGGCCACGTAGCGGTGGGCGAGCGCGCTCCACAGCGTCGCCGTCGCGCCGATCCCGACCGAGCCCGTCGAGAAGTCCACCGGGTCGGGGTCCTTGGCCCGGCTGGGGTAGCTCTGCAGTCCGCCGAACGCGCGCAGCTCTGTCAGGTAGCGCTCGTCGAGCCGCCCCAGCAGGTAGTTGATCGCGTGCAGCACCGGCGCCGCGTGCGGCTTCACCGACACGCGGTCGGGGCCGCGCAGGTGCTCGAAGCACAGCGCGGACATGATGCTCACCATCGACGCCGAGGAGGCCTGGTGGCCGCCGACCTTCACCCCTGAGGACGTCTGGCGCACCTTGTTGGCGTGGTGGACCATGCTCACCGCCAGCCACAGCACGCGCCGCTGCACCGCCTCGAGCACGGCGAGCCGCTCGACCTCCGGTGGGTCGCCTACGTCGGGCAGGGTGGGGGCACCCGCGGACATCTTCATATATGGAAGCCCATGCGGGCGGTGGACGCAGCCTTGTGGCTGTCAATGTGCGCCTACACGCAAGATTCACCCGCATATCCGCGTCAGGCGATAGGATTCTTGCGTGAAAGTCGCCCAGCCCGACGTCGATGCCACGGACCTGGAGATCATCGAGCTGCTGCGGCGCGACGCGCGACGCACGTTCGCCGACATCGCCGAGCGGGTCGCGCTGTCGGCGCCGGCGGTCAAGCGCCGCGTCGACAGGCTCGAGCGCGACGGCTTCATCACCGGCTACACGGTGCGCGTCGACCACGCCAAGCTCGGCCAGCCGCTGCAGGCGTTCACCGAGCTGCGCTTCGCCGGCAACGCGACCGTCGAGGAGATCGCCGGCATCGGCGGCGACATCCCGGAGGTGCAGACGATCTTCACCACCGCCGGCGACCCCGACGCGCTCGCGTGGATCCGCGTGCGCGACGTCGAGGACCTCAAGCGCGTGATCGACCTGCTCAGGCGCAGCGGGCGCGTCACCGGCACGAAGACGCTGATGGTGCTCGGCACCTCCTCGGGAGCGGCGCAGCCGTGACGCGCGTAGCGGTCGTCGGCGCCGGGCTGATGGGCTCCCAGATCGGCTGCGAGTACGCGCTCGCCGGCTGCGAGGTCGTGTGGATCGTGCGCGATCGCGCGGCGGCGCAGGCGCGCATCGACGCGGCGCTCGAGCTGGCGCTCCACCATGGCCTCGCCGATGCCGGCGCGGTCGAGCTGGCCCGGGAGCGGATGCGCTTCGACGATGAGCCGGACGGGGGCGAGGCCGCCCCGGAGGTGATCGTCGAGTCGCTGCCCGAGGATCTCGCGCTGAAGGCCGACGTGCTCGCGCCGCTGCTCGCCGCGCACCCCGACGCGACGCTGGCCACGAACACCTCCTCGATCTCGATCTCCGCGCTCGGCGAGGCCGCCGGCGGGTCCGAGCGGATCGTCGGCACGCACTACTGGAACCCGCCGCTGCTGATGCCGCTGGTCGAGGTCGTCGCCGGGGAGCGGACGCCCGCGGAGTTGCGGGACCGTCTCGCGGGGCTGCTGCGCACGACCGGCAAGCGGCCGGTGCTGCTCGAGCACGAGGTGTCCGGTCTGCTGTGGAACCGCCTGCAGCTGGCGATGCTGCGCGAGTGCCTGTGGCTGGTCGAGCACGGCATCGCCACGCCCGAGACGATCGACGAGGTGATGCGCGACGGGCTGGCGCGGCGCTGGCGGCTGACGGGGCCGTTCGAGACGGTCGGGCTCGGCGGCGCGCGGACGTTCGACGCGATCGCCGCCAACCTCTTCCCGCTGCTCTCCGACGCCGCGGCGACGAGCGGCTTCGGCCCCCACGTCCCCACCGATCCGCGGCGGCTGGCGCAGCTGCGCGAGCGCCGCGACGACGCGCTCGCGGCGGAGCTCCGCGCTGAACGCGACACGCGCGGTTGACCGCTCGGCCGGCACACTGTATATATCGACTGATCGATATGGGAACCCACGCAGGCGCGACAGACTGAGATCGATGGCCCGGGATCCCCGCCACGACATCCTTTTCGAGCCCGTGAAGATCGGGCCGAAGACGCTGCGCAACCGCTTCTACCAGAGCCCCCACTGCACCAGCTTCGGCGCCGAGGCTCCGGGATCGCAGGCCGGCATCCGCGGCATGAAGGCGGAGGGTGGCTGGGCGGCGGTGAACACGGAGTTCTGCTCCGTGCACCCCTCCAGCGACGCGCGCCCGATCGTCTCGGCGCGGCTGTGGGACGACGAGGACGCGCGCAACCTGCAGGGCATGGTGGAGCTCGCGCACGAGCACGGCGCGCTCGCCGGCGTGGAGCTGTGGCACGGCGGCTACACCTCTGCCAACGGTGAGACACGGGTGCCCGCGCCGGCCCCCAGCCAGGTCTCCGACGAGGCCCTCGCCACGGCCGCCTGCTACGAGCTCGACAAGGCCGGCATCCGCGAGATCCAGGGCTACTACGTCGCCGCCGCCAAGCGCGGGCGGGACGTGGGCTTCGACATCGTCAACGTGCACGGGTCGGAGGGCGGAGCGATCACGGGCCATTTCCTGATGGCGAAGCTCAACAAGCGCACCGACGAGTACGGCGGGTCGCTGGAGAACCGAGCCCGCTTCTGGCTGGAGACGATCGAGCTGGTGCGCGAGGCGGTCGGCGAGGAGTGCGCGATCGCCGCGCGGCTGTGCATCGACACGCTCAACGACAGCCCGCTGGGAATCCGCGCCGGCGAGGAGGCCTACCGGTTCATGGAGCTCGCCGACCACCTCGTGGACTTCTGGGACCTGCAGGTCGGCGGATGGAGCTCGGCGGACTGGCCCGAGAAGAACGTGACCGCCTCCCGCCTCGGTGGCGAATTCAACTTCAGGGACTACTACGCGGCGGTCCGCGGCGCGACGAAGAAGCCGATCGCCGCCGTCGGGCGCTTCACCAACCCCGACACGATGGCCGAGGCCGTCCGCTCGGGCGTGATCGACGTGATCGCCGCCGCGCGCCCCTCGATCGCCGACCCGTTCCTGCCCAAGAAGATCGAAGAGGGGCGCTACGAGGACATCCGCGAGTGCATCGGCTGCAACATCTGCGCCTCGCGCTTCTGGCAGTCGCTGCCGATCATCTGCACGCAGAACGCGACGCTCGGCGAGGAGTTCCGCCGCGGCTGGCACCCGGAGCGCTTCAGCAAGGCCGCCAACGCCGAGAAGACGGTGCTCGTGCTCGGCGCCGGCCCCGCCGGGATGGAGTGCGCGATGGTGCTCGGCAAGCGCGGCCTCGGCGCTGTCCACCTCCTCGACGCCCAGGACGCGATCGGCGGCTGCATGCGCCAGATCAGCGCCTATCCGAACCTGGGCGAGTGGGCGCGCGTGATCAATCACCGCCAGATCCAGCTCGACAAGCTGAAGAACGTCGAGGTCATCCTCAACACCCGCCTCGACGCCGACGCGGTATTCGAGTACGGCGCCGAGATCGTCGTTGTCGCGACCGGCGCGCGCTGGCGCGCGGACGGCCTCAACGGCACGACGCAGCTGCCGATCCCGGGCGCCGACGCGGACTTCGTGTATTCGCCGGAGCAGGTCTCGGCGGCGAAGGGGGCGATCGACGGCGAGCGCGTGCTCGTGTACGACACAGACGGCTACTACACCGGCGTCGGCGTGGCGCAGCATCTGCTCGCGGCCGGCAAGCAGGTCACGGTGGTGACGCCGCAGCCGACCTTCGCCAGCTTCATGTTCTTCACCGGCGAGGGCGGTCCCGTCAACAGGGAAATACGGGGAGCGGGAGGCGAGATCCTCACCGGTCACCTGCTCTCTCAGATCGCTCCCGGCCGCATGAGCGGACAGAACGTGTGGGGCGGTCCGGAGGTGCACTGGGACGCGGACGCGGTCGTGCTCGTCACGCAGCGCGAGTCCGACGACGCGGTCTACCGCGCCCTGCAGGCCGACCCCGAGCGGCTGGAGCGCGAGGGCATCGAGGCCGTCTACCGGATCGGCGACTGCGTGGCGCCGCGGCGGCCGGCCGACTGCATCTTCGACGGTCACCGCCTGGCGCGCGAGATCGACAGCGCCGACCCGTCGGTGGCGCTGCCTTTCATCCGCGAGCTGCCGGACTTCCACAGCGAGCGCCAGGCGAGCGCCGCCGTCTAGAACAACACCGCCACCAGCGAGGAGCAGACATGGAGCAGGCGAGCATCGACAACGTTCACAAGATCCTCCAGTACCCGGTCCTCGACGCGCCGATGGAGCCGGCCCCGATACCGCCCGAGGACATCATCTCCGGCGAGCCGGTCTCGAGCATGGCGATCCTGTGGCGCTCGGACGACAACACGCACTACAACGGCGTGTGGCACTGCACGCCGGGCGTGTTCTGGCTGACCTCGCCCGCCGAGACGATCTGCCTCGTCGAGGGGCGCTGCACGATCACGCCCGAAGGCGGCGAGGCGGTGACCGTGCTACCGGGCGAAGTCGTCTTCATCCCCGAGGGCACGCGCGCCCGCTGGGAGGTGCACGAGACCGTCAAGAAGGCGCTCCACTCGCACGACTCGACCGGCACCATGATCGCCTGAGCCGCCATGAAGGTCCTCCTACCCGTCAAGCAGGTCGCGAGGCTGGAGGACGACTTCGCGCCGGACGGCGGCGCCACGGTCCCGGTCGAGGAGCTGGAGTGGCAGCTGAACGAGTGGGACGCGTTCTCGCTCGAGGCCGCGCTCGAGCTGGTCGAGTCCGTCGACGGCGGCGAGGTGGTGGCGGTGACCGTCGGCGACGAGCACGCCGAGGAGGGCCTGCTGGCCTGCCTCGCCAAGGGCGCCGATCGCGCGATCCGCGTGTGGGACGACGCGCTGGAGGGAGCCGACGCGCTGGTCGTGGCCGCGGTGCTCGCGGCTGTAGTCGACGCGGAGCGCCCCGAGCTGGTCCTCTGCGGCGTGCAGTCCTCCGACGCCGCCAACGCCGCCACCGGCATCGCGCTCGCCGGGTTGACGGGGCTCGCGCACGTGGCCGTCGTCAAGGAGATCGCGCTCGCAGGCGAGACGCTGACCGTGCACCGCGAGCTCGACGGCGGCGAGGTCGAGGTGCTGCGTGTGGCGCTGCCGGCGCTGTTGACCGTTCAGACGGGGATCAACGAGCCCCGCTACGCCACGCTGCGCGCGATCAAGCAGGCGCGCGCGAAGCCGCTCGACACGCTGGCGCTGGCAGACGTGGGGCTCGACGCCGACACCGTGCTCGCCGCCGCCGGTGCGCGCGTCGTGCGCCTGCGCGCCCCCGAGCGCGGCGAGGGCGCCACGATGCTCGACGGATCGCCGGCGGAGATCGCCGAGCGCATCGCTTCGATCGTGCGTGAGGAGGTGGCGTCGTGAACGGGGTGCTCGTCGTCGCCGAGCTGGCGGGCGCCGAGCCGCGGCCGACCACCATCGAGCTGATCGAGCTGGCCCGCGCACTGCGCCGTCAGGGCGCGGGCCCGGTCCGCGTGGCGTTGATCGGCCGCGACGTGGACGATGCCGCCACCGCCGTCGCAGCGCTCGGCGTCGACGAGGCGATCGTCGTGGGGGTTCCAATTCCCCACTTCGAGGCCCACGTCTGGCAGGCGGCGCTCGAAGCGCTGATCGCCGAGCATGCCCCGGCGGTCGTGCTCGCGGCCCACTCGGTCGACTCGCTCGGCTTCGCCGCGGCGCTCGCCGCGCGCGGCCGCCACGGCTTCGCCAGCGACGTGACCGCGCTGTCGTGGAGCGTCGGTGGCCTCGCCGCGTCGCGAGGCGCCTACGGCGAACGGCTCGTCGCCGAGCTCGACTTCCCGGGCAAGGACACCGTCGTCGTGCTCACGCGCGCCGGCGCGGGCTTCGGTGCGGCCGCCGAGACCGGCGCCACATCGTCCGACGCGCTCGCCGCGGCGGGCGCGATCACGAGGCTCGACGTGGAGCTCTCGGGGCGCGAGCGCACGGAGCATGTCGAGCTGCGCGAGCCCCCGCGCGGCGACGTCGACATCACCCAGGCGGAGCTGCTGCTCTCGATCGGCCGCGGGATCGAGGACGCCGAGCGCATCCCCGAGCTGCGGGAGCTGGCGAGCCGCATGGGCGCCACGCTCAGCGCCTCGCGCCCGCTCATCGACGCCGGCTGGATCCCGCCCGCCCAGCAGGTCGGCCAGTCCGGCCGCACGGTCGCCCCCAAGGTCTACATCGCGCTCGGCATCTCCGGGGCCGTCCAGCACCTCGCCGGCATGTCCAAGTCGAAGACCATCATCGCCGTCAACTCAGACCCCCGGGCGCCGATCTTCGGCGTTGCCCACTACGGGGCCGTCGCCGACCTGTTCGACGTGGCGGCCGAGCTCGAGCGGCAGTTCTCCTGACGGTGTCCGTGCCGCTGGTCTCGACCGCTGCGGCGCCCGTGGCGTGGGCGGCGGGAGCGCCCGTCTGGGCGGGACCGCTCGCGGCGGTGAAGTCGCGGCCGATCCTGTGGGACATGTCCACGGGACTCGAGGTCCTCTGGTACTCGCTGGCTGCCATCTCCATCGTCGTGTTCGCGTACGGCCTCGCGCGCCCGCTGCTGCGCTATCGCGCCGCCCCCCGCGATGGGCTGCCGCCGGCGCGGGAGCTGCCCGGGAGGATCTGGCGCACGACGTGCGCGCTGTACTCGGGTCGCACGATCGCCCGGCGCGACAGGTATGCCGGCTGGGCGCATCGTGGCATCTTCTACGGCTGGGTGGCGCTGGCGATCGGGACCGTGATCGTGGCGCTGTCGCACGACGTGGCGCAGCCGATCTTCGGCCACGGCTTCTACGAAGGCGACTTCTACCTGTGGTGCAAGGCGCTGTTGAACGCGCTCGGCACTGCGCTGATCGCCGGCCTCCTGGCGATGATGATCAGGCGCGCCGCGGTCCGCCCCGCCAAGCTCGACTACGCCCACGTTGGGCCACGCGCGCACGAGCCGCCGTTCGACCGCCGCCGCTACACGGTCGGCGACTGGGTGTTCGTCAGCACGCTGCTCGTGATCTGCCTGACCGGCTATCTGCTGGAGGGCGTGCGCATCGCGATGGAACACCCCGGCTACGAAGGCTTCCAGTTCGGCGGCTGGGTCGCTGCCCAGCTGTTCTCCGGCGCCGGCCACGCGACGCTCGGTGCCTGGCGGCACGGCATCTGGTGGTGTCACGGGCTGCTGGCGATCACGTTCGTGTCCTCGATCCCCTTCACGAAGGCGGCGCACATGCTCACGAGCTACGCCAGCCTGATCGTGCGCGACCCCTCCTCGAGCAGGCGCCTACGGCCGATCCCGGCCGAGCTCGAGGCCGAGCCCGCGGGGTACGGGTCGCTGGCCGACTTCTCGTTGATGCACCTGCTCCAGCTCGACGCGTGCACGAAGTGCGGGCGCTGCCACGAAGCGTGCCCCGCCAACGCCACCGGCCGCCCGCTCTCGCCGCGCGACGTGATCCTCGACCTGCGCGAGGAAGGGGCGGTGGCGACCGAGACCGTGTGGTCCTGCATGCAGTGCAACGCGTGCGTGGAGATCTGTCCGGTGGGGATCGAGCAGGCGCCGATCATCAACCAGCTGCGCCGGCGCCTGCTGGAGGACGGCGAGCTCGACGGCGCCCTGCAGAAGACCCTGCAGGCGATTCACAAGTCCGGCAACTCCTTCGGCGCCAGCCGCCGCAGCCGCGGCAAGTGGACCGACGAGCTCGACTTCGAGGTGCCCGACGCGCGCAAGCAGCCGGTCGACGTGCTGTGGTTCGTCGGCGACTACGCCTCCTTCGACCCGCGCTCGCAGCAGGTCACGCGCGCGCTCGCGCGCGTGCTGCACGAGGCCGGCGTCGACTTCGGCATCCTCTACGACGGCGAGTCCAACGCCGGCAACGACGTGCGGCGAGTCGGCGAGGAGGGCCTGTTCGAGATGCTCGCCGAAGGCAACGTGCGCACGCTGTCGGAGTGCTCGTTCAAGCGCATCCTGACCAGCGACCCGCATTCGCTGAACACGCTCGCGAACGAGTACCCCGACTACGGCGGTCGCTGGGAGGTGTGCCACCACACCGAGCTGTTGCTCGAGCTGATGCGCGACGGGCGCCTGCGCCCGCGCCGTTCGCTGGGCTATCGCGTCACCTACCACGACCCCTGCCACCTGGGGCGCATGAACGGTGGATACGATGCGCCGCGCGAGCTGCTGGAGCTGCTCGGATGCCAGCTCGTGGAGATGCCGCGCAATCGTGAGAGCTCCTTCTGCTGTGGCGCCGGTGGGGGACAGATCTGGATCGCGGAGCAGCCCCCCGGGGAACGACCGTCGGAGAACCGCATCCACGAGGCGCTCGGCCTGCACGGTGTCGACGTGTTCGTGGTTTCGTGCCCGAAGGACGTGACGATGTACGAGGACGCGATCAAGACGACGGGCAGCTCCGAGCGGCTGCGGCTGCGGGAGCTGACGGAGTTGGTCGACGAGGCGCTCGTCGGCGAGGCGATCGCCGCTGGGGCGCCGTAGTGTCGCGCGGTGTGGCGAACGTGACGATCACGAGCTGAGGAGCGAGACGATGGACTTCACCGAGCCGCAGGACGCGCGCGCGATCCGCGAGGCCGTGCGGGCGCTGTGCGCGCGCTTCTCCGGCGAGTACTGGCGCGGCCTGGAGCCGGACGGCTACCCCACCGAGTTCGTCGGCGCCCTCACAGAGCAGGGCTGGCTGGCCGCGCTGATCCCGGAGGAGTACGGCGGCTCGGGGCTCGCGCTCGGCACCGCCAGCGTGATCCTCGAGGAGATCTCCGCCTCGGGCGCCAACGCGGGCGCCTGCCACGCGCAGATGTACACGATGGGCACGCTGCTGCGCCACGGCAGCGACGTGCAGAAGGCCGAGTGGCTGCCGCGGATCGCCTCCGGCGAGCTGCGCCTGCAGGCGTTCGCCGTGACCGAGCCGAACGCCGGCTCGGACACGACGCAGATCGCCACCCGCGCCGAGCGCACGGGCGACGGCTTCGTCGTCAACGGGCAGAAGATCTGGACCTCGCGCGCCGAGCACTCGGACCTGATGGTGCTGCTCGCGCGCACGACGCCGCTGGAGCAGGTCGAGAAGCGCACCGACGGCCTGTCGGTGTTCCTCGTGGACATGCGCGGGCGCACCGCCGTCGAGGGATCGGGCGATGCGCGCTCCAACGAGCCGGCGCAGCTGACGATCCGCCCGATCGCCACGATGATGAACCACGCCACCACCGAGGTCTTCTTCGAGAGCCTCGAGCTGCCGGCCGACGCGCTCGTCGGCGAGGAAGGGCAGGGCTTTCGCTACATCCTCGACGGCATGAACGCCGAGCGCATCCTGATCGCCAGCGAGTGCATCGGCGACTGCCGCTTCTTCCTGGACCGCGCGGTCGCCTACGCGAGCGAGCGGGTCGTCTTCGGCCGGCCGATCGGCGCCAACCAGGGCGTGCAGTTCCCGCTCGCGAAAGCGCACATGGCCAGCGCCGCCGCGGATCTGATGCGCTGGAAGGCGGCGTGGCTGTACGACAGCGGCCAGCCCGCCGGCGCCGAGGCGAACATGGCCAAGTACCTGGCCTCCGAAGCCTCGTGGGAGGCGGCCAACGCCGCGATGGACGCACACGGCGGCTTCGGCTTCGCGCAGGAGTACGACATCGAGCGCAAGTTCCGCGAGACGCGCCTGTACAGGACCGCGCCCGTCAACAACAACCTCGTCCAGGCGTACGTGGGCCAGCACGTGCTCGGCCTGCCGCGCTCCTATTGAGCTCGGCGTCAGGGACCGTTGCGCTTGGGGTATTCGTGCACCGAGACGAAGCGCACGGGTCCGTCGATCACCCGGTAGGTATGCGGGCGGTCGGCGCGGAAGCTGATCAGGTCGCCCTGGCTGACCACCTCCTTGAACGAGTCGGTCGAGATCTCCACGGTGCCCGCCGAGATCGTCAGGTGCTCGAACAGGCCGGCGACGTGGGCGTTGGCGTGGCGCACGGCGCCCTCGTCGAGCTCGAGCGTGTAGATCTCGATCAGCGCACCGCCGGTGCGCGTCAGCAGGTGGCGGATGACGAGGCCGTCCGTCTCCAGCCCTGCCTGGTCGACGGCGATCACCGACGCGTCGTCGGAGCGCACCACGGTGACGTCGTCGGTGGGCGGTTCGTCGTGGAACAGGCTCGCGAACGGCACGCCCAGCGCGGCCGCCAGCGCCCACACGGTGTCGATCGAAGGATTGCCCTGTCCGCGCTCGATCAGCGACACCGTCGACTTCGCCACGCCGGCCTGCTCGGCGAGGGCGGTCAGCGTCAGCTCACGGGTCATTCTCCAGCGGCGCAGGTTGCGGGCAATAGGTTGAACGGCTCCATCCATGGCGCTAGTTCTATCGCACGGATGCGTGGGCAAGCGGTTCACCACCGGTGGTAGGGTATATCGGCCCGAAGAGCAAGATATCGAACGAGCGATTGGGGAGCCGGCAGGGCATGAGCAGTCTCGTCATGAGAGCCGACGCGCGAGCCACTCTCGAGGAGGCATACCGAGCCCGCACGCCGCGCTCGGCGGCGGCGATGGAAGAGGCGCGTCGCTACATGGTGCGCGGCATCACCCGCGGCTGGGGCTACCACCGCCCCTACCCGATCGTCGCCGACCACGGGGAGGGCCCGTACCTGGTCGACCTCGACGGCAATCGCTACGTCGACCTGGTCAACAACGGCCTCAGCCTGATCCACGGGCACGCCTTCCCGCCGGTCGTGCAGGCGCTGGCGCAGGCCGTGCAGCGCGGCTCGGGGTGGCTCGTCGCATCCGAGGACCAGATCGCCTTCGCGCGCCTGCTGTGCGAGCGGATCGAGATCTTCGAGCGGGTGCGCTTCACCAACTCCGGGACCGAGTCGGGGATGCTCGCGGTCAAGGTCGCGCGCACGTTCACCGGCCGCCCCGCGGTGCTCAAGGCGATCGACGGCTTCCACGGCTCCTTCGACGACCTCGAGGTCGGGCTGTACGACCGGCCCGAGATCCCCGGCCGCGTGTATCTATCTCCGTTCGGCGACGCCGAGGCGTTCGAGCGCAAGCTCGCCGAGCACGGCGATCAGATCGCGGCGGTCGTGCTCGAGCCGCTGATGTTCAGCGGACTGGTGACGACCGCGCCGCCCGGCTTCCTGCGCCGCGTCCAGGAGGCCGCGCGGCGCGCCGGCGCCCTGTTCGTGCTCGACGACTGCCTGATGCTGCGCCTGGCCTATGGCGGCTCGGCGGAGCTGCACGGGCTCGAGCCAGACCTCACGTTCCTCGGCAAGCTCATCGGCGGCGGCACGCCGATGGGCGTGCTCGGCGGGCGCGAGGACGTGATGGAGGTGCTCGATCCCGAGCGCGAGCACCCGCTCTACCACGGCGGCTCCTTCAACGGCAACCTGCTCGGCTGCGTCGCCGGCCGCGTCAGCCTCGAACACTTCCAGCGCGAGACGATCGCCGCGATGGACGCCGGCGCGCAGAGCCTGCGCGGCGCGCTGCGCGCGCAGGCGGATGCGCTGGGGCTGCCGCTGAGCATCTCCGGCGAAGGCTCGGTGATGGGCGTCTACGTCAGCGAGCGGCTCAACCGCCTCGACGGGACGTTCAACGCCGACGAGTCGACCCAGCTGCTGCACCTGGCGGCGCTCGCGCACGGCGTGCTGATGGGCCCAGGCGGCGAGATCGCGCTGTCGAGCACGACGCCGGGGGCGGCGCTCGAGCAGGCGCACGACGGCCTGCTGAGCGCGCTCGCGGACGTGGCAGAGCTCACGACCTGAACAGCCAACCGAAGGGAGAGAGATGGGCAAGCAGCGGGTGGACAGTCCCTGGGGGACGACGTTCTGCGACTCGATCAGCTTCAGCGGCCCCGGCCGGTGGATCTACGTCTCCGGACAGATCGGCGCCGACGCCGACGGCAACATGGTCGGCGATAGCTTCGCCGAGGAGGCCGACCAGTGCTTCGCGCGCATCCGCCAGTCGCTCGAGAAAGCCGGAGCGAGCATGAGCGACGTCGTCAAGATCACCGGCTACGTGACCAGCACCGACGACTACCCCGCCTACGACGTCGCGCGCGGCAGGGCCTTCGCCGGCCACCCGCCGAGCAGCGCGACCGTCCAGGTCGCCGGCCTCGCGAACGCCGCGCGCGTGGAGGTCGAGGCCGTCGCGTTCATCCCCGAGCAGGGCTGAGCGCCCGCGCCGACGGTGAGCCTGACCGCCGCGGCGCACATCTCGTGGCTCTTCACGGAGCGCCCCTACCTCGAGCGGGTGGGGGCGGCGCGGGAGGCGGGGCTGCGCACGATCGAAACCGCCTGGCCGGCGCCCGCCGACCATGACGGGCTCGCGGCGGCGCTCGCCGAGCACGACGTCGGCGTCGCCCTGCTGAACTGCGAGGAGGGCGACGTCCAGGACGGCGAGCGCGGCTTCGTCAACGACCCCGCCCGGCGCGAGGAGGCCGAGCGCGCGTTCGCCGCGGCGGCGGAGCTCGCCCAGCGCATCGGCGCGCGCGAGATCAACGTGCTCGTCGGCAGGCAGCTCGCAGACGTCAGCCGCGAGCGCCAGCGGCGCGCCGTCGTGGACTCCCTGCGCGGCTTCGCCGAGGAGGCCAGCGCGCGCGGGCTGGGGATCGTGCTCGAGCCGCTCAACGAGATCGACAATCCCGGCTACCTGGCGCCGACGCCGCAAGCGGCGGCGACGCTGATCGAGCAGGTCGGCTCAGACGCCGTGGGCCTGCTGCTGGACGTCTACCACGTGGCGCGCGCCGGCGCCGATCCGCTCGCCGCGGTCGAGCGCCACGCGGCGCTCATCCGCCACGTGCAGCTCTCCGACTTTCCCGGACGCGGCCAGCCCGGCAGCGGCTCGCTTGACATCTGGACGCTCCTGGAGCGCCTCGCCGCGAGCGGCTATACGGGAGCAGTCGGGTTGGAGTACGAGCCCCGCGGCATAGGTACGGCCTCATTGGGGTTCCTCTCCGACAAGCGCGCGGCGGCGCTGTTCGGCTAGGCGCAGGGCGCGCTCACACACGGTCGAGCACCTCCGCCGCGACGTCCGCGAGCGCGCTGCGGATCGAGGCGCCGGCCTGTGCGATGTCGAGGTCGCTCAGCGCCGTGCACAGCCCGAACTCCCCGCCGATGCCGAAGTACACGCCGCGGTTGACCGCCGCGAGATGCAGCAGCGAGGTGGCCTTCCAGTCGATCTCACCGTCCTGGCCGTCCAGCACGTAGAGGCCGAACGCCGAGCCGACGCCGCTGGTGCGCACCGGCACGCCGCACGCCTCCGCGGACGCCGCGATCTCCGCGCGCAGGGTGTCCGCCTGCGCGTCGATGCGCGCGATGTCCTTCGCCGTCAGGTCGCGCAGGGCGATCGCGCCGGCGACCATCCCCAGCGGGTTGCCGTTGAACGAGCCGCCGTGGTAGAGAGGACGCTCCGGCGCGAGGTCGAACGTCGACATCAGCTCCGCCGACGCTGCCACGACGCCCACCGGCAGCCCGCCGCCGATCCACTTGCCCAGGCAGGTGATGTCGGCGGCGTCGATCCCGAAGCGCTCGGCCGAGCCGCCCTCGGCGAGGCGGAACATCAGGCAGTCGTCGAGCACGAACAGCACGCCCGCCTCGCGCGCCAGCTCGCGCAGCGCCGGCAGGAAGCCGTCCGGGGGCGGGGTGACGACGCCCGTGTACTGCACCGGCTCGACGATGATCGCCGCGACCTGGCCCGCGTGGCGCTCCAGCGCGGCGGCGTAGGTGTCGAGCTCGCCGAACGTCGCCAGCGCGGCGCGGCCGGCCATCTCGCCCTGGCCCTGCAGGCCGACCTCCAGGTCGTCGTAGGAGCCGTGGTAGGCGTGCCACGCCTTGACGATCACCGGGCGCTCGGTGACGTGGCGGGCGAGTTTCACCGCGAGCATCGTCGCCTCGGTGCCCGTGTTCGCGAAGCGCACCTGCTCGGCTCCCGGCACGCGGCGGCACAGCAGCTCGGCGAACTCCACCTGCGCGTCGGAGGTGCCCGGCCAGGCGGTGCCACGCGAGAGCGCGACGCGCAGCGCGTCTTCGATCGGGCCGTAGGCGTGGCCGTGCATCAGGCTCAGCCCGTTGCTGAAGAGGTCGATGTAGCGGTTGCCGTCGACGTCGTACAGGGCCGCGCCGCGGCCGTGGTCGAACACGACCGGGTACGGCGCGAACCAGCTGAGCGTGCGCGTGAGCCCGCGCGGCATCGACTCCGCCGCGCGCGCCATCCAGCTGGCCGAGCCCGGCGTCAGACGCCGGTACTCCAGCTCGATCGCGCTCATCTCGCCCTCAGGCACCTGACTCACTGCTCCGCGCGCTGCGGTTGGACCTCACCGGTGGCTTCCTTCGTTTGCATATCGACTGGTTGATATGCAGCATAAACCAGGCGGTCCATTCGATGCAAGTCCCCGGCGCAGATTTATCCGGCGGCGTGGCGCAGATCTATCCGGCGGCGCGTTCGTGGCGCTCGCGCGCGGCGCGCAGCGACTCGCGTCGCTCGCGCGTCGCTCCCGGCTCGACCGCGAGTCCGGCGCCGCCGGCCTGCTCGGTGAGCACGACGCCGTACACGTCGTGCGCCGCCCTCGCGCTCACCCAGCGTTCGAGCACGTCCTCGAGCACCGCCTGCGGATCGCGCTGCAGCGGGTCGCCGTAGCCGCCGCCGCCCGCCTCGATCCCGCGGATCCACTGGCCCGGCTGTAGCAGCGAGTCGCCGACCGGCTCGACCGCCCGCTCGCTGCCGTCGACGTCGATCACGCTCGCCGCCGCCGCCCCGCCGGGCAGGCCGCCGCGCACGCCCTTCGGCGGGTTGCGCGCGAAGTCGGCGAGGTAGAACACCCGCAGCGGCGTCTCGGAGCGAGGCCCGTAGATGACCTCGCCGGCCGGCCCGCCGCGCAGGCGGCCGGCGCCGCCGGAGTCGGCGAGCAGGCGCAGCGCGCGGAAGTGCAGCGGGTAGGTGCGCTCGAGCATCTCGACGCTGTCGATGTAGATCGTCTTGGAGCAGTCGGGCATCGCGTAGGTGATCCAGCCGTCGCAGTGGGGCGAGGCTGGGCCGCCGTTGTTGCCGCTGACGAACGAGCTGACGTACGGCTCGCCCGGATTCGATCCCCACCCGCCCGGATAGGTGCCGGAGAAGACCGCGAAGCCGACGCCGAGAGCGCCCGCGCCCTCGGCCAGGCCCTCGCCGTCGCCGAGCTGGCAGAAGGCGCTCTGCGCGGCGTTGATGATCCGGTTCAGCACGTTCGTGGTCGACACCGAGGCCGAGTACGGCTCCACCAGGCCGCCCGCGATCGAGCCCTCGCGCAGCAGCACCTCGACCCTGCGGAAGGAGCCGGCGTTGCGCGGTATGTCCTCCTCCAGGCAGTTGAGCAGCGCGATCATGCAGCCGCCGCGCGCGCAGTACTCCGAGACGTTCAGCCCGAACGGGATGCAGTCGGGGTTCTCGCGCAGGTCGAAGCTGACCATCCCGCGCTGCGGGTCGACGTCGATCGCCACCTCGACCTCCACGCCCTCGGGCAGGCCGGGGATCGGGTCGTGGCGCGAGCGGGCGTGCAGGTGCGCCGCGGGCAGCTTGCGGATCGCCTGCTCCATGCAGCGCTCGGAGTAGTCGAGCCACTCGCCCACGAACGCCCTGATCGTCTCGACGCCGTAGCGCGCGATCACCTCGCCCAGGCGCCGCTCGCCGATGCGCGCGGCGCCGACCGTCGCGAGGTAGTCCCCGTACCACACCTCCGGCACGCGGATCCGCCGCCGGCACATGCGGATGATGTCCTCGATGTCGCGGTAGTCCTGCTGCACCTTCACGCACGGGAAGATCAGCCCGCCCTCGGCGTAGACGTCCTCGACGTAGGCGACGTAGGTGGAGGGCTCGGCGTTGCCGCAGTCGGCCTGGTGGGCCTTGGCCGAGGCCGTGAAGATGTGCTCGCCGTCGACGAACACGGGGACGAGGATCGTGTGGTCGGCCGTGTGCGTGTTGCCGAGCATCGGGTCGTTGTGCAGGAAGGCGTCGCCCTCGCGCAGCTCGGGGTGCAGCTCGCGCATCGCGCGCGTCTGCAGGCCGGCGCCGAGCACGTGCACCTGCAGCCCCTCGGCGGCCGCGAACAGCTGGTCGTCGGCGGTGACGATCGCGCAGGAGAAGTCGCGCGCCATGTTCAGGATCGACGAGCGCCCGGTGCGGAACAGCGTGTTGGTCATCTCGCGCACGATCGCTTCGAAGCGGTGTGCCAGCACGGCCATCAGGGTGGGGTCCAGCTGGGTGCAGGCGCGTCCGGGGGCCGGCGTCGCCGCCGGCGCGTCGTCGCTGTGGGTGCTCATCGCTGCAGCTCCAGTCGGTAGTTGCCCAACGCGGTCACGTGCGCCGTCCACCCCGGGTAGATCACGATCGTCGTCTCCGGCTCGATCAGCAGCGCGGGGCCGGCGACGCTCGCGCCCGGCGCGAGCTGCTCTCCGAGGAACACCGGGATCTCGACCTCGCCGAGCTCGGGGAAGAACGCCGGCCGCGCCCGCGGCGCGGCGCCGGCCGCGGGGGCGGCGCCCCTGCCGGCATCCAGCGGCGGCTTCGACGTGGTGGCCACGACGCGTCCCTTCCACTGGCTCATCTCGATCCTCTGGCCGGGCTCGCGCACCGCGAAGATGCGCTCGTGGGCGTCGTGGAAGCTCGCGATCAGCCGCTCCAGCGCCTGCTCGTCGTCGATGCCATCGCCCTCGATCGGGATCGACAGGTCCCACACCTGATAGGCGTAGCGGGCCTCCACGTAATAGCGCCGGCGCACGTCCCGCGCCAGCCCCTCGGGCAGCTCGGACTCGAACGCGGCCATGCGCTCGCGCAGGCCGTCGAGCGTCGCGCGCACGCCCGCGAAGTCGAACGCGTGCGAGCTGGCGACGTGCGGCGCGGTGACCTCGCGCACGATGTCGCTGTGCTGGCCGCCGAACGCCGACAGCACGCCCGCCGCCCGCGGGATCAGCACCTCGCGGCAGCCCAGCTCGCGGGCGATCGGCAGGATCGTCAGGCCGGCCGCTCCGCCACCGGCGACGAGCGTGCTCTCGCGCGGGTCGACGCCCTCGTTGACCGTCAGCTCGTGGATCGCCGCGATCATCCGCTCGTTGGCGACCGACAGGACCGCGTGCGCGACCTCCTGCAGGCCGATCCCGAGCGCCTGCGCGAGCTCCTGCAGCGCCCGCTCGGCGGCGGCGGTGTCGAGCGCCATCGTCCCGCCGAGGAAGCGCGTGGGGTCGACATAGCCGAGCGCCAGCGCCGCGTCGGTGACCGTCGGGCGGGTGCCGCCGCGCCCGTAGCAGGCCGGCCCGGGGTCGGCGCCGGCGCTCTCCGGCCCGACGCGCAGCAGCCCGCCGGGATCGACCCACGCGATCGAGCCGCCGCCGGCGCCGATGCTGCGCACGTCCACCGAGGACAGGCCGGTGAGGTGGCCGGCGAACGGCTCGCCCAGCCACGTCTCGTTCGTGAACACGGGGTCGCCGTCGCGGATCAGGCTGACGTCGAAGCTGGTGCCGCCCGTGTCGCACACGATCACGTTGACGCGGGGCGGGTGGGATCGGGGCGGGTGGGATTCCGTCTCCCCGGCCGCGACCGTGCGCGCGGCGACGGGCGCCAGCGACGGGCCCGAGCGCACCGACCACAGCGGGCGCTCGATCAGCTCGTTCATCGGCACGACGCCGCCGGCGGAGCTCGCCGCGAGCAGGTCGCCCGCGAAGCCCTGCTCGCGCAGGCCGCTTGAGATCTCCGGCAGGTGGCTCTGCATCAGCGGCTTCAGCGACGCGTCGATCGCGGTGCCCGAGGCGCGGCGGTACTCGCGCACGATCGGGTTGATCTGATGCGAGAGCGAGTACGGGACGTCGGGCAGCTCCGCCTCGATCAGCGCGCCGAGCGCCAGCTCGTGCGCGGGGTTGGCCGTCGACCACAGCAGGCACACCGCGACCGCCCCGACCTCCAGCGCCCGCGCCTGCGCCAGCTGCTCGCGCGCGCGCGCCTCGTCCAGGGGCGCCACCACGTTGCCGTCGGCGTCGATGCGCTCGGGGACCTCGTACGTCAGCCGGCGCGGGACGTACGGAGCGGGGAACGGGCGCGTGTAGTCGTATGGGCGCAGCGAGCCGCCCTCGCGGCGCACGAGGATGTCGGGGAAGCCCTCTGTGCAAAGGAACGCGGTGCGCGCGGTGGTGCCCTCGAGGATCGCGTTGGTCGCCTGCGTGGTGCTGAAGATGAACAGCGAGGCGCCGCCCAGCAGCTCCCCGAGCGTCTCGCCGCGCTGCTCGGCCGCGCGCTCCAGCGCCGCGCGCAGGCCGTCGAACAGATGGCTGGGCTGCGTCAGCGCCTTGGCGACCGTCAGGCGCCCACCGGCGTCGGTGACGACCACGTCGGTGAACGTCCCGCCGATGTCGCAGGTGATGCGCGCGCCTTCGGGCGCGCCCTCGTGTCCGCTCACGTCGCCGCCGGACGGACGTAGGCGGCCAGCCGCTCGGCGATCGCCGCGGTGCGCGGCTCGACTTCCAGCAGCTGCGGCGTGGCCGGGTGCTCGTGGGCGAGCTCAGCACGCCGCCGCGCGGTCGCGTCCTCGTCGAGCTCGCCGTCGCGGACGACGACGCCGTAGACCTCCATGGCCTGCTCGGCGCTGACCCAGCCCTCGCGCACGTCGCGCAGCACGCGCTGGGCGTCGCGCTCCCACGGCAGCCCGTAGCCGGCGCCCGCGGCCGAGGTCGCGTAGACCGTGTCGCCCGGGGCCAGGCGCAGCTCGCCCCAGCCCGGCAGTGGCTCGACGCTCCCGTCCGCGCGGCGCAGGAACTGGCGCGCGGGGGCGCCCGGGTAGCCGCCGCGCGCGCCGAGCGCCGCGTGCACGTAGCCGTCGGTTGACCACATCGCCTCGATCTCCGTGTCCGCGGGGCCGTACTCGACGTAGCATGCCGGCGCGCCGCGGAAGCGCCCGGGACCGCCGCTGTCCTGCACGATGCGGTCGGCCCACACGACGATCGGGTACAGCAGCTCGTCGACCTCGGTCGAGTCGCGCATCATCAGACCGCCGTCGCCGACCTCGCCGGACACAAGCCAGCCGTCGCCGCGGGCGTGACCGGCCCCGCAGGTGAGGCCGAGGATCATCAGGTTCACGAACGGCGAGTCGCCGTGGCGCGGGTCGCGCCCGGAGATGTCCGCGACCGAGGCGGTGAGCGTCCCCGTCTCGGCCATCCCGAAGCCGTCGGCGAGCTCGGCGATCGCGCGCTGGGTGGCGTTGGCGACGCGGTCGGCGACGCCCGTCGTCGCCGTCGAGCAGCTCGCCGGGTGGACGGGGATGCCGGCGACGCAGTTCTCGCGGATGAGGATGTCCAGGCGCCTGAAGCTGCCGGCGTTGGTGGGCACGCTCGCCGGCAGGCTGTTGAACACGCCGATCATCGCCGCCGTGCGGCTGGTCGCCTCGGTGAGGTTGATGCCGCACGGCAGGCAGTCGGGGTTCTCGCGCAGGTCGACCTCGATCCGCGCCGCCTGCGGGTCGACGGTCACCGCGACGGTGATCGGCACGCCGTCGCGGGCGCCGTCGGCGGGGAGCGGGTCGTGCATGTTGCGGGCGACGCTGCGCCCGGAGGGCATGCGCCGGATCGCCGCGGCCATGATCTGCTCGCTGTAGTCGAACCACGCCGCGGTGTAGGCGTGCAGCCGCTCCCAGCCGAGCTCCTCGGCGAGCGCGAGCAGCTCGCGCTCGCCGATGCGCGCGGCGCCGATCATGCCCGAGTAGTCGGCGTACCAGACGTCCGGAACGCGAATCCGCGTGCGGCACATCTCGATGATGTCGGGGACGTCCTCGTAGTCGCTCTGCACGCGCACGCCCGGGAAGATCAGCGCGCCCTCGTTGTAGACGTCGCGCGCGTTGGCCCACAGCGTCGTCGGCTGCGAGTTGCCGATGTCCGCCATGTGCGCCTTGACGATCGTCGTGAAGTGGTGCTCGCCGTCGGCGCTCACGATCGGCACGAGGATGCAGTGGTCGCCCGCGTGCGAGTTGCCGTGGTAGGGCGAGTTGTGCAGATACGCGTCGCCGGCCCGCGGGCTCGCCTGCACCCGGCTGAGCGACGCCGACACGAGGTCCGGGCCGCTCATCACGTGGATCGGCAGGCTCTCCGCGCAGGCGAGCATCTCGTGCTCGCGCGTGACCACGCAGCAGGAGAAGTCCCGCGCGGTGTTCAGGACCGACGAGCGCGCCGTCCTGAACAGCGTGTTGGTCATGCGCCTGACGATGCCCTGGATGCGGCTGGTGATGACCGCCAGCGCGACCGGATCGAAGCGCTCGGCGGCGCCGCCGGTCGGCTCAGCCAGCGATGGCGTCGACATCGTGCCTGTCCCTTTCGTCGATGGGTCGGTCGAGCTCGGCGATCAGCACGCTGCCATCCGTCCGGCGCTCGGCGACGGTGCCGGGCTCGACCACGATCGTGCTCAGCGGCGACTCCACGATCGCCGGTCCCGCCAGCGGCTCGCCCAGCGCGAGCGCGCCGAGCGAGCGGACCTGCGCGGACAGCAGCCCGTGGCCGGAGAAGTAGACCTCGCGCGTGGAGCGCGCCGCCGCGAGCTCGCCGCCGAGGCGTCCCTGCGAGCGGCTCTCCAGCGGGCACGTGACGCGCGCGCGCAGGGCGACGATTTCGACCGCCGAGCGCTCGTCGCCGACCGCGAAGATCTCCTCGTGCAGCCTGCGGAAGTCCTCCAGCAGCGCCTGCTCGGCTTCGGGCCCTGCGGAGAAGTCCGTCACGCGCAGCGGCACGTCGATCTGCCACACCTGCCGTGCGAGCCGCGCCTCGGCGAGCAGCTCGACCGCGTGCGTGCTGGCGCCGACGTTCGCGGCGAACGCGGCGCAGCGCTCGCGCAGCGCGTCCAGCACGCCGTCGACGCGCTCGGCGTCGAAGGCCTCGGTGGAGGTGAAGCACGCGGCCGTGAAGTCGGCCGCCAGGTCGGCCATCAGCGCGCCGACGGCGCTCAGCACCGCGCCGGTCTCGGGGACGATCAGCGCGCGGCAGCCGAGCCGGCGCATGATCGCGCCGCTGTTGAGCCCGGCCGCGCCGCCGCCGCCCACCAGCACCGCCCCGCGCGGATCGATGCCCGCGTCGACGGTGATCTCGGTGATCGCCTGCACCATGTGCTCGGTGGCCAGCGCGAGGATCGCCGAGGCGGCCTCGTGCGGGTCCAGGCCGAGCGGCGTCGCGACGTCGCGCTCGATCGCCGCCCGCGCGCGCTCGCGGTCGAGCTGCATGGCGCCGCCGAGGAAGCGCTCGGGGTCGAGGTAGCCCAGGACCAGGCAGGCGTCGGTGACCGTCGGGCGCTCGCCGCCGCGCCCGTACGCCGCCGGGCCCGGGTCCGCGCCGGCGCTCTGCGGGCCCACGTGCAGCAGCCCGCCCTCGTCGATCCACGCGATGCTGCCGCCGCCCGCGCCGATGCTCTTGACGTCGACCGCCGGGAAGCCGGTGATGTGCCCGGTGAGCGGTTCGCCGAGCCACGTCTCCCTGCTCATCGGTATGCGCCCGGCGCGCACGACCGAGACGTCGTAGCTGGTGCCGCCGGTGTCCGCGACGATCGCGTCCTCGGCGCCCGCGAAGTGCCGGCCGGCGACCGGCGCCATCGCCGGGCCGGAGTTGATCGAGGTGATCGGCACGCCCGCCGCCTCGCGCGCGTGCATCAGCCCGCCGCCGGTGGAGATCACGAGCAGCTCGCCGCCGAAGCCCGCGTCGCGTAGCGCCTGCTCGAGGCTGCCGAGGTACGCCGTCATCAGCGGCTTCAGCGACGCGTCGATCGCCGTCGAGGAGGCTCTGCGGTACTCGCGCAGGGTGGGGTTCAGGGCGTGCGAGAGCGTGTACGGGACGCCGGGCAGGTGCTCGTCGAGCAGCTCTCCGATGCGCCGCTCGTGGCTCGGGTTGACGATCGACCACAGCAGGCAGACGGCGACCGCCTCCACCTCCAGCTTCGACATCGCGGCGAGTGTCTCCAGCACGGCCGGCTCATCGAGCTCGCGCAGGACCCTGCCCTGGGCGTCGATGCGCTCGGGCGCCTCGAACGTCAGCGCGCGCGGGATGTAGGGGTCGGTGTACTCCTGGCTCCAGTCGAACGATCGCGAGCGCCCGCCTTCGCGCAGCAGCAGCACGTCGCAGTGCCCGAGCGTGGTGATCAGCGCGGTCTTCGCCGTCCCGCCCGTCAGCACCGCGTTGGTCGCGCGCGTCGTGCCGTGGATCAGCATCGTGATCGCGCCGAGCATCTCGGCGCGCGTCATCGCCAGGCCCTCGGCCGCCAGTCCCAGCACTTCGAGGATGCCGGTGATCGGGTTCGCCGGCGTCGTCGAGCACTTGAAGATGCGCACCTCGCCCTCGTGCTCGATGGCGAGATCTGTGAAGGTCCCTCCGGTATCGATCGCGCAGCGCATTCTCCACCTCGATTCGCGTGACGCGCGAACTATATCGATCGGTCGGTTTGCTTTGTCGAGGCGGCGTCCGCGGCCGGTCTTGCCGGGTGGCGCCTGCGGTCGAGGTGGCGCCGGCGGCCGGTCATGCGTCCGGCACGAACGCGACGGCGTCGATCTCGATGTGCGCGCCGACCAGCAGGCCGGCGACCTGCACGGTGGCGCTCGCCGGCAGCAGCTCGCCGAAGCGCTCCGCCCGCGCCTGCGCGTAGTCTGGATATTCCTCGAGCGAGGTCACGAACGCGTTGATCTTGACCACGTGCGACATGTCGGCGCCGGCCTCGGCCAGCGTGCGTTCGATGTTGTCGAAGGTGGCGCGCGCCTCGGCGCCCATGCCGCCGGAGACGACCTTGCCGTCGGGGCCGAAGCCGACGTTGCCGGCGACGTGGATCAGGCGACCGGGACCGTAGCTGGTCACCGCGTCGCTGAAGCCGGAGGCGGGGTTGCTCGTCAGACGCTCGATGCTCATTCGTGTGCGCTTCCTTTCAGCTGGGCAGTTATTGCAAACCGATCACGCGATATGCGACTATAGGCAGCGAGTGCAAGACGCGCAAGCCGGCGGCGAGACGAGCGCGGACGCTCCCGCAGCCACTAGCATCACGGCGTGGTGGAGCGCTGCCTCGAGCGCTCGCTGCGGCTCTGCGCGAGGCATGCCCCGAAAGCATCTGACCGAAGGAGAGCGGTGCCAAAGCTCGGAATGGGACCGATACGGCGGGAGCAGATCTGTCGCGCCGCCGCGGCCGTGATCGCCCGCGAGGGCTTCGCCGGCTCGACGATGCGGATGGTCGCCGAAGAGGCCGGCGTCAGCACCGGCATGATCAACCACTACTTCGCCAACCGCCAGGACCTGCTCACGCAGGCGCTCGTGTTCGTCTCCGAACGCACCCAGGAGCGCTACCGCCTCGCGATCGCCGACATTCCGCCCGGGCGCGAGCGGCTGGCCACGCTGCTGGACAGTGCGCTCGCCGATGACGAGGAGATGCGCGAGACCTGGCGCGTGTGGATCAACGCGTACGGCGAGGCCGTGCGCCTGCCGGAGCTGCGCCACACGATCGAGGCGCGGCTGCGCAGCTGGTACGAGCTGATCGACCGCGCGCTCGAGGGACTCGTCCCACCCGACGAGCCCGGCGCGATTCCCTGGAGCTGGCGCTTCGACGCGGCGCTCAACGGCCTGGCGATCCAGGCGCTCACCTCCGAGGCCGCGCTCGACGCCGGGCGCATCCGCGACGAGGTGATCCGCACCCTGATCCCCGACGCGCCCGCGCCCGCCAATGCCTCCAAGCGACAGGGCGCGCGCGTGAAGGCCGCCCGGTGATCGCGCTCTTCACGGGCAGCTGAGGAGGACCGCGTGAGCGTCCATCTGGAGGAGATCGTCGTCGGGTCGAGCTTCCAGACCAGCAGGCGCACCGTCACCGAGGCCGACGTCGGCACGTTCGCGGGAGTCACCGGAGACTTCAACCCGCTGCACGTCGACGAGATCTTCGCGCGCGAGGAGACGCCGTTCGGCGGGCGCATCGCGCACGGGCCGCTCGTGCTCGGGATCAGCTACGGCCTGCGCAGCGTGCGCGACGACTGGAAGATCCTCGCGCTCGCCGGCTGCGAGCGCAGCTTCCGCGCGCCGGTGTTCCCCGGCGACACCGTGTGGGGCGTCTACGAGGTGCTCGACAGCAAGCGCAGCCGCTCGCGGCCGGGCGTCGGCTTCGTGACGCTCGGCGTGCGCATCCTCAGCGACCGCGACCAGGTCGTGCAGGAGGGGCGCGACGTGCTGATGGTCGCCAGCCGCGCGGGCGAGCAGGAGGCCTCCGGTGCGTGACGAGTGCGTCCGGCGCAGGGCAGCTGGTACGTTATATCGGCCCATGAGACTGACATATCGAACGCATGCGGCTGGCTGCTGACACGGGCGGGACGTTCACCGACCTGGTGGTCGAGCGGGGCGAGGACGTGCGCCTGTACAAGGCCTCGACCACGCCGCACAACCCCGCCGACGGCATCCTCGACGCGGTCGCGCTCGCGGCGGCCGGCGCCGACACCCCGATCGAGCGGTTCCTCGGCGAGGTCGACGTCTTCATCCACGGGACCACGCGGGCGATCAACGCGATCCTCACCAACACGACCGCGCGCACGGCGCTGCTGGCCACGCGCGGGCACCCGGACATGCTGCTGCTGCGCGAGGGCGGGCGCACGCACCCGTTCAACTGGAGCTACGGCTACCCCGACCCCTACATCCCGCGCGCGCTGACGTTCGAGGTCGACGAGCGCGTCGGCAGCGAGGGCGAGGTCGTGCTGGCGCTGGACGAGCGCACGGCGGTGGAGACGATCGGCAGGCTCGCCGAGCTCGACGTCGAGTCCGTCGCCGTCTGCCTGCTGTGGTCGATCGCCAACCCGGCCCACGAGCTCGCGCTCGGCGAGCTGCTCGAGCGCCACCTGCCGGGCGTGCCGTACACGCTCTCGCACGCGCTCAACCCCACCCTGCGCGAGTACCGGCGCGCCTCCTGCGCCGCGATCGACGCGTCGCTGAAGCCGCTGATGAGCGCCTACCTGCGCGGCCTGGAGGAGCGCCTGCGCGAGAGCGGCTTTCGCGGGCGCCTGCTGATGGTCACCTCCAGCGGCGGCGTCGTCGACGCCGCCGACATGGCCGCCGCGCCGATCCACTCCGTCAACTCCGGCCCGGCGATGGCGCCGATCGCCGGGCGCCACTACGCGGCGCTCGACGGGCTCAGCGAGAACGCCGTCGTCGCCGACACCGGCGGCACCAGCTACGACGTCGCGCTCGTCCGGCGCGGGCGCATCCCCGTCACGCGCGAGACGTGGCTCGGCCTGGAGTACGAGGGGCACATCACCGGCTTCCCCGCCGTCGACGTGCGCAGCGTCGGCGCTGGCGGCGGCTCGATCGCGTGGATCGACGACGGCGGGCTGCTGCACGTGGGCCCCCAGAGCGCGGGCGCCGACCCGGGGCCCGTCTGCTACGGGCGCGGCGGCAGCGAGCCCACCGTCACCGACGCGGCCGTCGCGCTCGGCTACATCGACCCCGACTACTTCCTCGGCGGCACCATGAGCCTCGACGCGGCCGCCTCCGCGCGCGCGATCGCCGCGCGCGTCGGCGGGCCGCTGGAGCTCGACACGAGCGAGGCCGCCGCCGCGATCATGGCCGTCGCCACCGAGCGGATGATCCAGTCGATCGAGGAGATCACCGTCAACCAGGGCGTCGACCCGCGCACCGCGGTGCTCGTCGGCGGCGGCGGCGCCGCCGGGCTCAACGCCGTCGCGATCGCCCGCCGGCTGGGCTCGCCGCGGATCGTGATCCCGCAGGCGGGCGCCGTGCTCAGCGCCCGCGGGGCGCTGATGTCAGACCTGGTCAGCGGGTACGCGGCGGCGTTCTTCGCCGGCGCCGACGACTTCGACCACGCCCGCGCCGAGGAGCTGCTCGCCGGTCTGCGCCGGCGCTGCGAGGAGTTCGCCGCGCGCGCGGGCGTCACCGCCGAGCCCTCGATCGAGTACGTCGCCGAGGCCCGCTACCGCCACCAGGTCTGGCAGCTGGACGTGCCGCTGCGCGACGGACGGCTCGGCACGCCGGAGGCGCTGGCGCAGCTGGTCGAGGACTTCCACGCCGTCCACGAGGAGGTCTACGCGGTGCGCGACGAGCGCGCCGTGCTGGAGATCGTCAATCTGCGCGCGCGGGTCACCTGCCCGCTCTCCGGTGGCGCGGCCGACACCGTCGCGCTCGAGCCGCCCGCCGACGCGACGCCGAGCCGCCGCGTGTTCTTCAGCGGCGCCGGCGAGGTGGACGCGGCGATCTGCCGGCTGGAGTCGATGGCCCCCGGCACGACGATCGCGGGGCCCGCGATCGTCGAGTCCTCGTTCACCACGATCGTGCTCAACCCGGGCGCCAGCGCCGAGCGCTCGCCCAGCGGCAGCCTCGTGATCGTCCCCGACGCGGGCGAGCCCGCCGGCGGCCCCCCGCTCGCGGGCGCCGCCGCGAAGGAGGAGAGCTAGGCGATGGCCGAGCAAAGACGCGACGTCGTGGCGCTGGCGGTGATGACCAACCGCATGGAGGGCGTCGTGCGCAAGATGACCAACACCCTGTTCCGCACGGCGCGCTCGACCGTGCTGAACACCGCGCGCGACTTCTCCTGCTGCATCGTCAGCGCCGAGCACGAGCTGCTCGTGATGGGCGAGTCGCTGCCGATTCACGTCATCAGCGGCCCGGACCTGATCAGCCGCTGGCTCGTGCAGCTGCACCCGCGCCTGCGCCGCGGCGACGCCTTCATCCACAACTCCCCCTACCACGGCAACTCGCACGCCGGCGACCACTGCATCGTCGTGCCCGTGATCGACGACGACGGCGTGCACCGCGCGACCGCGTTCGTCAAGGCGCACATGGCCGACATCGGCAACTCCGAACCGACGACGCTGACGGCGACCGCCCGCGACGTCTACGAGGAGGGCGCGCTGATCTTCCCGTGCGTGAAGGTCCAGCAGGACTACGGCGACGTCGAGGACGTGATCCGCATGTGCCAGGCGCGGATTCGCGTGCCCGAGGACTGGTACGGCGACTACCTGGGCATGATCGGCGCTGCGCGGGTGGGCGAGCGCGAGCTGCTGAAGGTCGGCGAAGAGGTCGGCTGGGACGCGTTCGACCGCTACGTCGCCGACTGGCTCGACTACAGCGAGGAGCGCATCCGCGCGACGATCCGCTCGCTGCCGGCGGGCCGGCGCACCGGCTACGACATCCACGACGCCGTGCCGCTGCCGGGTGTCGAGGACGGCGTCAAGATCGAGGTCACCGTCGAGGTCGACCCCGTGGCGGGAGAGATCGAAATCGACCTGCGCAACAACCCCGACTGCCTGCCGTGCGGGCTCAACCTCACGGAATCGACCTCGCAGACCTCCGCGCTGATCGGCGTCTTCAACAGCATCCAGCACACCGTTCCGCGCAACACCGGCAGCGCCCGCGCGGTCAGGATCAGGCTGCGCGAGAACTGCTGCGTGGGGATCCCCGTGCACCCCGCCAGCTGCTCGCTGGCGACATCCGGCATGGCCGAGCGCCTGGCCGGGATCGTGCAGCGCACGCTCGCCGAGTTCAAGGACGGCATGGGCATGGCCTCGACCGGGCCCGAGTGCCCGCCCGCGGTCGCGGGCCTGTCCGGGCGCGATCCCCGCCACGGCGACGCGCCGTTCGTCGACATGATGATCCTCGGCAACTCCGGCGGCGCCGGCCACGCCCACGGCGACGGCTGGATGACCAACGGCGAGACCAGCGACGGCGGCTCGATGATGCGCGACTCGACCGAGGTGCTCGAGCTGCTGCGCCCGATCCGCGTGTGGGCCGACCGCATCGTTCCCGACACCGAGGGCGCCGGGCGCTTCCGCGGCGCGCCGTCGCTGTACGTGGAGTACGGGCCGGTCGACACCGAGCTCGAGGTCCTGTACGCCGCCGACGGCACCGTCAACCCCGCGCTGGGCGCGCGCGGCGGCGAGCCCGGCGCGCTGCTGCGCCCGTTCATGCGCACCGCCGCGGGCGAGGTCGTCGGCCTGGAGGCGTGGGCGCGCGTCGTGCTCGCGCCCGGCGAGACGGTCATCTCGGTGTCCTCCGCCGGCGGCGGCTACGGCCCGCCGCTCGAGCGCGACCCCGAGCACGTGCGCCACGACGTCGCCGACGGCTGGGTCAGCGCGCAGCGCGCGCGCGACGTCTACGGCGTCGTGCTCGCGCCAGACGGCAGCGTCGACGAGGACGCGACCGCCGCGCGCCGCGCCGAGCTCGCAGGCGGCGCGACCCGGCCGCCGGCGGCGGATGACCCGGTGCTGAGCCTGATCAGGCCGGGCGTCGCGCTGTGGCCGACGCGGCCCGCCGGCGCCTGAGGCACGCCCCGCGCGATCACTCGCCCGCGTCGGCGGGCGCGGCGAGGTCGGCCGGTGGGCCGCCGTTCTTGTGCGGGGCGCTCAGCGGCGCCTCGCCGGGGAAGTGGCAGGCGACGAGGTGCCCCTCGGCGGGGTTGCTCATCGCCGGGCGCTGCGTGCGGCAGATCTCACGGCCGCGGCCGACCGGGCAGCGGGGCTCGAAGGGGCAGCCGGGAGGACGCTCGACGACCGAGCCGACTTCGCCGATCGGCTGCGGCCGGCTGGCGCGCCGCGCGCGCCCGCCGGCGAGCGGGATCGGGACGGCCGACAGCAGCGAGACCGAGTACGGATGCAGCGGGCTGCGGAACAGCGTGGCGCGGTCGGCGACCTCCATCACCTGCCCCAGGTACAGCACGGCGACGCGGTCGCAGAAGTACTCGGCGACCGCCAGGTCGTGGCTGATGAACACGTACGTCAGCCCCAGCTGCTCCTGCAGCCTGCTCAGCAGGTTGAGCACCTGCGCCTGCACGGAGACGTCGAGCGCGGAGATCGGCTCGTCGAGGATCACGACCTCCGGCCGCAGCACGAACGCGCGCGCGATGCCGATTCGCTGGCGCTGCCCGCCGGAGAACGCGTGCGGGCGCCGGCGCGCCTGCTCGGCGGTCAGCCCGACGTCGGCGAGCATCTCCAGCGCCGCCCGCATGCGCTCGCGTTCGTCGCCGATCCCGTGGATGTCCAGCGGCTCTTCGACGATCGCGCCCGCGGTCATGCGCGGGTCGAGCGAGGCGAAGGGGTCCTGGAAGACGAACTGCATGCGCCGGCGCAGCGCCCGCAGCTCGTCGCGATCGAGCGTCGTCAGGTCGACGCCGTCGAACAGCACGCGCCCGGCGCTCAGCTCGAGCAGCCGCAGCAGGCAGCGGGCGAGCGTCGACTTGCCGCAGCCGGACTCGCCCACCAGGCCGAAGCTCTCGCCGCGGTAGACCGTCAGCGAGATGTCGTCGAGCACCTTCACCGGATGCTTGCGCCCGAAGCGGTCGCCGCCGCGCACCTGGAAGCTCTTCGACAGGCTCTCCGCCTGCAGGATCGGCTCGCGCGTCGCCGCCACGCCGGCGCTCGCGCCGGGCCGCTCCTCGCGCGCGCTCATACCCTCACCTCCCTGATCCGCTGCTCGGCGAAGTGGCACTCGACCGTCGCCTCGCCGGCGGGGCCGCTGACGCGATGCGGCTGCGGCGTGCGCTCGTGGCACTCGGCCAGCTCGCGCCCGATGGGGCAGCGCGGCGCGAACGAGCAGCCCGTGGGCAGCGAGGAGAGGTCCGGCGGAAAGCCGGTGATCGCGGGCAGCGGGCCCTCGGTGAGCCGCTCGGGGTTGGGCACGCACTTCAGCAGCGCCTCGGAATAAGGATGCCCCGGAGCGAGGAAGATGTGATCGACGCCGGAGGTCTCCACCAGCCGGCCTGCGTACATGACGGCGACCGAGTCGCAGAAGTCGGAGACGATCCCGAGGTTGTGCGTGATCAGGATCACCGCCGTGCGGTGCTCGTCGACGAGGCGGTCGAGCAGCGCGAGCACCTGCGCCTGCGTGGTCACGTCGAGCGCGGTGGTGGGCTCGTCGGCGATCAGCACGCTCGGGTTGTTGGCGATCGCGATCGCGATCGCCACGCGCTGGCGCATCCCGCCGGAGTACTGGTGCGGGTAGTCGTCCAGGCGCCGCTCCGCGTGGGAGATGTCGACCTCGCGCAGCAGGTCGGCGGCGCGCTTGCGCGCGGCCGCGCGGCGCAGCTGCGGCTCGTGCACGGCGATCGCCTCGACGATCTGCGCGCCGATCGTCTTGACCGGGTCCAGGGCGGTGGAGGGGTCCTGCAGGACGAGCGCGATCTCCTTGCCCCTGACCGCGCCGAGCTGGCGGTCGGACAGCCTGGCGATGTCGCGCCCGCCGAGCACGATCTCGCCGTCGAGCACCCTGCCGGGCGCCTCGATCAGCCCGAGGATCGAGAGCGCGAGCGCCGACTTGCCCGAGCCGGACTCGCCGACGATGCCCAACCGCTCGGTCGGGCGCAGGTCGAAGCTGACGTCGCGCACCGCGTGCACGGTGGCGCCGCCGGTTTCGTAGACGGTGCTGAGGCCGCGCACCGACAGCGCGAGCTCGGAGCTCGCGCCGGCGGCCGGCTCGGCCTGGCCGTGCGCATCACCGGCGTCCTCGCGCGCGGCGCGGTCGGGGGCACGCAGCAGGCGCATGTCAGGCGGTCGCCACCGTGGGGATGCGCACGCGCGGGTCGATCACCGCGTACAGGAGGTCGACGATGAGGTTGACGAGCACGAACATGACGGCGGACAGCAGGATGAACGTCTGCACGATCGCGTAGTCCTGTTTGATGATCGCTTCGAACACGAGCGAGCCGATGCCCGGCCAGTTGAAGACACGTTCGATCAGCACGCTGCCGGCGAGGAATTCGCCGAGCACGAGGCCGCCGGCGGTGAGCGTCGGCAGGAACGCGTTGGGCAGCGCGTGGCGGCGGAAGGCGGTCCAGCGGCGCAGGCCCTTGCCGCGCGCGACGGTGATGAACGGCTCGCGCGAGACCTCGAGCAGGTTGGCGCGCAGCAGCCGCACGAGGAACGACCACGAGGCGATGCCGAGCGCGAGGCTCGGCAGCAGCAGGTGCTTGAAGGCTTCCCAGAAGGTGCCCAGCTGACCGGCCAGCAGCGCGTCGAGCGTGTACAGGCCGGTGACTTTCGGCGGGGGTGTCGCCTGCACGCCGAGGCGCCCCTCGGGTCCGGGCAGCAGGTGGAAGGTCTTGAAGAAGAAGATCAGCAGCAGCAGCGCGAGGAAGAACGGCGGCGTGCCGAAGCCGATGTAGGAGGCGCCGCGCACGATGCGGTCGGTGACCGGCCGGTGGCTGTAGGTGGCCAGCAGCGCCAGCGCGACGGCGGACAGCATCGTGAAAACGAACGAGAACAGCGCGAGCTCGATCGTCGCGGGCGCGCGTTCGACGATCAGCTTCTTGACGGTCTCGCCGTCGCTGTAGGAGTAGCCCCAGTTGCCCTGGAAGAAGTCGGAGATGTAGCGCCAGTACTGGACGTAGATCGGACGCCCCAGGCCGATCTGCTGGCTGAGGGAGTTGACCGCGTGCTGCGTCGCCAGCGGCCCGAGGATCAGCCGCGCGGGGTTGCCGGGCAGCAGCCGCATGATCACGAACGCGAGGATCGTCGCGCCGAAGACGGCGCCGATCGACCCGAGCAGCCTGAGCCCGATGACGCGCGCCATCGCCTACAGCCTCGCGTACTGCCCGCGCGGGTCGAGCAGGTCGCGCAGGCGGTCGGAGAGCATGCTCACGGCGGTGACGGTGATCAGCAGCGCCACGCCCGGGCAGATGCTGATCCACCACTGCCCGGTGAGCGAGTAGGAGAGCCCTTCGGTGATCATCGCGCCCCACTCCGGGGTCGGCACCTGGGCGCCGAGGCCGACGAAGCTCAGCGCCGCCAGCGCGAGCACCGCGTAGCCGAAGGCGGCGGCCATCTGGATGAACAGGACCGGCAGCATGTGCGGCACCACGTGGCGGGCGAGGATGCGCCCGCGCGTGGCGCCCATCGCGTGCGCCGCTTCGATGAACGGCAGCGAGCGGATGCGCAGCGCCTCGCTGCGCAGCAGGCGCGCGTACCAGGGGACGGATACGAGCGAGACGCCCACCGCTGCGGTGTCCAGGCCGACGCCCAGGCCGACGGTGACGGCCATCGCGAGGATCAGCGGCGGAAAGGCGAGGATCGCGTCCATCAGGCGCATCACCACGCCGTCGCTCGCGCCGCCGACGGTGCCGGCTAGCAGGCCGATGAGCCCGCCGACGAGCCCGCCCGCGATCGTCACGAGCGTCGCCACGAGCAGCGAGATGCGCGCCCCGTCGGCGACGCGCGCGAGCACGTCGCGGCCGAGCTGGTCGGTGCCGAGCGGGTGCGAGAGCGAGGGTGACTGCAGCGAGCCGAGCAGGTTCTGCGCGTCCGGGTCGTGGTTCCACACGATCGGCCCGAAGATCGCGAACAGCAACATCAGCGCGATCACGATCACCGGCACCGCGAGCTTGCGGTCGGCGAGCACGGTGCGCAGCGCCCGCCGGGCGCCCGCGCTCACGCCGGCTCCCGCGGGACCGCCGGCTCCCGCGGGACCGCCGCCCTCCGCAGGACGCAGCACGGCCGCGTTCTCAGCCCCGATTGTCAGCGGTCCGGAGCCGATGCTCAAAGCCGGCCCTCCCGTTCGATTTGCCAGTACGCCGTTCGGTATATATTACGGTCATGGGCGAGCTGGCGATGCTCACTTGTGCGGTCGCGGGAGGGGTCATCACGGGCAACCCGAACCAGCCCGCGACGCGCGACGACGTGATCTCCGAGGCGGTGGGCGCGGCGCGCGCGGGGGCGAGCATCGTGCACATCCACGCGCGCACGACCGGCGGGGAGATGACCCAGGACCCCGAGGACTACGTCGCGATCAAGCAGGCGATCCGCGAGCAGGTCGACGACGTGGTGCTCAACTTCACCACCGGCGGCAAGCTGGGGGCGCCCGCGGAGGAGCGCCGGCGCTCGCTGCTCGCGCAGCCGGAACTCGCGTCGCTGAACTGCGGCAGCATCAACTTCGGGCCCGACGACATCGTCTTCATGAACCCCAACTCGCTGATCGCCGAGCTCGCCGAGGAGATGGCCAGCCGCGGGATCGTGCCTGAGTACGAGTGCTTCGACGTCGGCATGGCGGTGGCCGCCGCGAAGCTCGCGCGCGCCGCCAACGGCACACCTGGGATGATGCACATGGTGTTGGGCGTGATCGGCGGCGCGCCGGCGTCGGAGCAGGTCGTCTCGCTGTTCGCCGGGCTCGTGCCCGACGGCGTCCCGTGGATGGTCACCGCGATCGGTCGCCACAACTTCCCGATGATGGCGGTTACGCTCGCGCTCGGCGGTCACATCCGCACGGGCCTGGAGGATGTGGTGTACGTTGCGCCGGGCGAGTACGCGCGGTCCAACGCGGAACTCGTCGCGCGCGCGAAAGCCGTCTGCGAGGTGGTTGGCCGCCCCGTGGCCACACCGGCGCAGGCGCGCGAGATCCTCGGAATCGGCGCATGAGAGAGCTCCCAAAGTTTGCATATCGATCAGTCGATACGGAACCTAGCCACCTGCCATGACCTTGTCAAGCGACGACTGGCGAAGCGCGTTCGACAGGTGTCCAAACGGTCCCGGGCGAGTTGTTACAGCGGCACTTGACGCGGGCTCGAGGGGAGGATAGCTTTGGCATATCGACTGATCGTCATTAATAAACGCCGCGGGTTTCGCAAGGCATGACTACCGATGGAGACGCGATGAAACGCACTACTGGAGGACGCCTCAGGGCACCACGAGTCGCACTCGGCACACTCACGGGAGTCGCCGCCGTCCTGGCCCTGGCCGCCTGTGGCAGCAGCTCCAGCTCCAGCTCGAGCTCCAGCGCGAGCGGCCTGAGCACAGCCGCCAGCGACCCGAACGCGACGCTGATCGTCAACAACTCGGTGCCGGTCGCCACGCTGGACCCCAACCTCACGACCAACGACCAGGACCCCGGCTTCGACGGCGCGATGTACTCGACGCTGACGCAGGTCACGCACGAACCGGGCAAGGTCGCGGGCACCGAACAGCAGAACCTCAGCGTGACCGCGGTGAAGCCCTACCTCGCGCAGTCCTACGCGTTCAGCGAAGGCGACCGCACGCTGACCTTCCACCTGCGCCCGGGGCTGAAGTTCCCGAGCGGCGACCCGGTCGACGCGCAGGCGGTGGTGTGGTCGATCGACCGCGTGATCAAGGCCGAAGAGGGTGGCTATTCGGTGCTCGAGGAAACCGACTACACGCCGCCTCTGATCAAGTCCGTGACGGCGCCGAGCTCCCTGACGGTTGTTTTCCACTACAAGCGTCCCGCGCCGAACCAGCTGCAGGTGCTCTCGACGCCGACGGCGGGCGCGATCTACGACCCGAAACTGGTCGAAGAACACGGCGGCCAGCAGAAGCTGAAGCCGAACGAATGGCTCGCCAGCCACGACGCCGGCTATGGCCCGTACCTGCTCAAGAGCTACAGCCCGGGCCACCAGCTGGTGCTCGAAGCGAACCCCGCCTTCTTCGAACCCCCGAAGACGAAGAACATCATCCTCAACTTCATCCCCGACAACGAAACGCTGCTGCTCGACGCCCAGTCGGGCAAGGCGGACATCACGCTGGGGCTCTCCAACGAGGCCGCCCACAGCCTCGTTGGCAACTCCTGCTGCACGGTGGCGTCGTTCAAGTCCCGCCAGGCGGAGACGCTGCAGATGCCCCAGAGCATCGAAAAGCCCTGGAACACGGGCAAGAACCCGTTCTTCAACAACCAGGACTTCCGCCAGGCGCTCAGCTATGCGTTCCCGTATGAAGGCATCCTGCAGAAGGTCGCCTACGGCTACGGCAAGCTGTACTTCGGCGAGTGGATGCCCTCGTACTCGTGGTATGACCCGAAGGTGGGGGCGCCGCGCGAAACCAACCTCACCAAGGCCAAAGAACTGCTGGCGAAGTCGGGGGTCAAAACGCCGGTCAGCTTCACGATCTACGTCGGCGAGGGTGACATCGTGGGCAAGGAAATCGCGACGGCGGCCGCCGGAGCCTGGCAGCCGCTGGGCGTCGACGCCAAAGTCTCGGTGGTCTCGCCTTCCGCGTTCCTGGAAGTCGTCTACACCAACCACGACGGCATGACCGTGTTCCTCGACGGCCCGCAGGTGGTGGCGCCCGACTACCACTGGGCGTATGACCTGCAGTGCCCGCCGAACAACCAGTTCAACGACAACAACGTCTGCGTGCCGGCTGCGGACAAGCTGATGAAAGAAGTCCCGTACACGACGCAGGAACCGAAGCGCCAGGAAATCCTCAACAAGGCCGACGAAATGTACATCGAAAACACGCCCCGGATCTGGGCGTACGACACCGAACTGGTGGCGGTGCTCGGCAAGAACGTCACCGGCTACTACTCCAGCGACCTGCCGGACATGCGCTTCTGGGCGAAGAACTAGCGGGCCCGCCTCTGGCTCTTCTCTCCTCTGATCTGTAGGGGCCCGCCACATGTGGCGGGCCCGCGGGGCCGCACATGTGCGGCCCCGCCGGGGGGCGCATGCGCCCCCCGGAACAGGATGAGATCTGGGTAGGAGAGCGAGCCGCTAGGGTGGCACCGGCAATGCGAGCCGTCACCTTTCAAGCCCCGGGCGTGGTCAGCGTCGAGGAGCGCCCCGAGCCCGAGCTGCTCGATCCCGAAGACGCGATCGTGCGCATCGACGCGACCGGCGTGTGCGGCTCGGACCTGCACATCTACCACGGGCGCGTGCAGATCGAGCCGGGGTTCACGATCGGGCACGAGTACGTCGGCACGGTGCTGGCGGCCGGCGACGCGGTCACGCGCGTGGCGGTCGGCGACCGCGTGCTCGGCTGCTTCCAGACCGCATGCGGGACCTGCTGGTTCTGCCGCCGCGGCCTCTTTCACCGCTGCGTGGAATCGCGCACGTTCGGGCACGGCGCGACGCTCGGCTCGCTGCAGGGCACGCAGGCGGAGCAGGCGCTCGTGCCGCGCGCCAACCTCGTGCTGCGACGCGTGCCCGACGGCATGAGCAGCGACGTGGCGCTGTTCGCCGGCGACGTCATGGGCACGGGCTTTCACGCCGTCGTAGACAGCGGCCTGCGTCCGGGGGACGTCGCGGCGGTGATGGGCCTCGGCCCGGTGGGCCTGTGCGCCGTGCAGGCCGCGCGCGCGGTCGGCGCCGCCCACGTGTTCGCGATCGACACCGTGCCCGAGCGCCTGGCCGTGGCCGAGTCCTTCGGCGCCGAGCCGCTGCACCTGCAGGAGCAGGACGTGCGCGCGGCCGTGCGCGGCGCCACCGAAGGCCGCGGCGTCGACGTCGCGATCGACGCCGTCGGCGATCCCAAGGTGCTGGAGAGCGCGATCCGGCTGACGCGCCCGTGCGGCGCGATCCAGTGCGTCGGCGTGTACGCCGAGCGCGCGGAGGTGCACATGGGCCTGTTGTGGCTGAAGTCGCTGACGCTGCGTGGCGGGCAGGCGAACGTGCTCGGCCACGTCGACCGCGTGCTCGCGATGCTGTCCGCCGGCGTGCTCGACCCCACCGCGCTCGTCACCCGCCACATGAAGCTCGAAGAAGCGCCCGAGGCCTACGCCGTGTACGACCGGCGCGAGGCCCTCAAGATCGTCCTCACTCCCTGAGCGCGCGCGCGGCCACGGCCGCGAGCGCCGGCTCGGGCGGGCATCAGCGCTCGGCGCCGCGGAGCGTCGCTTCGGCGCGGCGCACGGTCGCCAGGTCGACCATCTCGCCGCCCGCGAGCGCCGCGCCGCGCTGCTCGCCGAGGCTCCGCCGGTAGGCGTCCGCGACCGCGCGCGCCTTGTCGAGCTCCGCGGCCGAGGGCGCGAACGCCTCGCGCACGACGTCGATCTGCGCGGGGTGGATGCACAGCTTGCCCGCGAAGCCCAGCGCGCGTGCGCGGCGCGCTTCGGCGGCGAGCGCGTCGAGGCCGTCGATCGCCAGGTGCACGCCGTCGAGCGCCGGCACCCCGCCGAGCGCGCACGCGAGCACCATGCGGCTGCGCACGTGCAGCAGCTCCAGGCCTTCCGGCAGCTCGCCGAGACCCAGCTCCGCGGCGAGGTCGACGGCGCCGAGCGCGACCGCCACGACGCCGTCGAGCGCCGCGATCCGCTCGACCTCCGCGACGCCGCGCGCCGTCTCCACCAGCGCAATCGTGCGCACGCCCGCCGCGTGCGCGAGCGCGAGCGAGTCGAGCTCCGCCTTCGGGACCATCAGCGCGGGCGGGGTCGCCGCGCTCAGGCGCTCGAGGTCGGCGCGGCCGACATCCGTGCGCGGGTCGTTGATGCGGGCGACGCGCAGCGGCGCGTGCTCTGACGGCGGTGACCCGGCGCCCGGGGGAGCGCCCTCGCCGAGCGGGGCGCCGCCGCCGAGCGGAGCGTCGTCGCCCGAGACGAACGCGCACGCCTGCTCGCGGGCGAGCTGCTTGCGCTGCGGCGCGACCGCATCCTCCAGGTCGGCGATCGCGACGTCCGCGCGCGAGCCCAGCGCCGCGTTGAGCTTGCGCCGCTCGTCGGCGGGCGTGAACAGCCACGTGCGCGGCACGGGATCGAACGGGCTGGCCCCGCGCCCGACTGTTCTCTGTGCGCCGCCGGCGCCCTCGCTGGCGTCCGTCACGCGACCACCGCCACGAAGCGCCAGTCGAGCACGTCGACGGCCTCGGCGTCACCGGCCTCGCCGCGCGCGTGCACGCGCGAGCGCAGGTGCGCGAGCGCGCCGGCGTCCGGCAGCGCCTCCAGGCGCTCGAGCTCGAGCTCGCTGTACAGGGTGTCGCCCTCGTGCACCGGCGCGAGGTGCTCGCACGAGTGCCAGCCGACGACCGTCACGATCTCGGGCAGCGCGCGCGAGGCCTGCGCTGCGGCCAGGCCGATCGTGTGCCCGCCGTAGACCAGGCGGCGCCCGTCGGGGTGGCGGTGGCGGTCGTGGTGCACGGCGGCGACGTTCAGCGTCAGGCGCGCGAGCTCCGGCGCGGAGCTGACCACGTCGCCCGACTCCACCGCCCAGCGCGCGCCCGCGGCCGGCCCCGCCGCCGCGGCGGGCTCGCGGCGGGCGTCTGTGCGGGTGTTCGTGTCGGGGTCGGCGCTCGTGTCGGTGCCCGCGCCCGCGTCGGCGAACGCGCGCAGGCGCCAGCCGTCGATCGCCGCCCGCAGCGACTGTGGCTCGAGCTCGGAGGGGATCGCCTCGAAGGAGTCCGCGCGCCCGGTCTCGCCGTCGGGATCGCGCAGCGGCAGCATCGCGCAGCGCCAGAAGTCGAGCACCTGGCGGCCCTCCTGGTCGACGGTCCGCACGCGCAGGACCGCGAGGCCGGTGGCGGGGCGGCCGGGACGGGGAGTGGTCTGGCGCAGCGCGACCACCTCGGTGCTCGTGGACAGCGTGTCGCCGATCACAGGCGCCCGCGCGAGCACGAGGCCGCGGTAGAAGAGGTTGGCGACCACGCGCCCGGTGAGCACGGTCGACTGGCCGATCGCGAGGTCCCACACGAGCGCCGGGTGGGCGAGTGCGGCGTCCGCGCCTGCGACCGCGCGCGCGAGCGGCGCGTCGAGCGCCAGGCGCAGGCGATCGCCGAGGATCGCGCGGTGCACGGCGGCCATGCCGTCGGTGAGCGTGACCGCCGGCGCCGAGCGCTCGAGCATGCCGACGCGCAGATCCTCGAAGAACGGTCCGGCGGCGCCGCGGGCTGGATCGGTCGCGGACACGATCAGGCGCGCGGCGCGTAGATCGCGTCGGGAACGCTCGCGCGGCCGCGCGAGAGGGTCACGAAGCCGGCGAGCATCGCGACGGCGATCACCGCGTACGCCCAGCGCTGCCCCACGACCTGCGCGATCGCCGAGCCGCCGCTCGCGCCGAGCGCGTTGCCGGGCGGCCACGTCAGATCCATGATCGCGACCGCCATCACCTGCCCGACGCCCGCCGCGGTGCACGCGTCGGAGAGCATCAGCATCAGCGGCGCCCACAGCACGCCGGTCAGCACGAGCGCGGCGATCACGAACAGGGGCAGCGCCCAGCGGCTTTCGATCCACGGTACTGCGAGCACGACGGGGCTGCTCACCAGCAGCCCGAGGCGGATCGGCAGCAGCGGCCCGCGGCGGTCGGACCAGCGCCCGAACAGCGGCCGGATCAGGATGCCGGCGGCGGCGGCGATGCCGAACGTGGCCGCGATCGCCCCCGGCCCGGAGCCGAGCCGGTGCTGCTGCAGCGGCGCCAGCACGCTGATCGCCGCGAGCAGGATCGCGGGCAGGATCGCGATCCACATCGCGGTGCGGACGCCCGCCGCGGAGAGCATCGAGCGCAGCGGCAGGCTGCGTTCGGCGATCGCCGGCGGCGGCTCGAAGCGCGTCGCGGCGGCCCCGAGCAGCAGGCAGCAGACGCCGATCCCGGTGAACGTGGCGCCGCGCCCGATCGCCGCCGCGAGCCCGCCGGCGACCGGCCCGGCGATCGCGCCGGCCTCGCTCACGCCGAACGCGAAGCCGAGCATCTCCCCGCGCCGGGGCGCCGGCGCGGTCTCCAGCAGCCACACCATCGCCGCCGTCCACAGCGCCGCCCCGGCGATCCCCTGCGCGAAGCGGGCGGCGAGCAGCGCCGGGTAGCTCTTGGCGAGGCCGAACGCGACGCTCATCGCCGCGAACGTCGCGAGGCTGACCAGCGCCGCCGGCTTGACGCCGACGCGGACCGCCACGAGCGTCGCGGGGATCGCCGCGACGAGCGCGCCGAGCGCGTACATCGCCACCAGCAGCCCGGTCTGCGCCGTCGACAGGTCGAGGTCGTGCTTGAGGCCCGGCAGCAACGGCGCGAGCACCGCGAAGAAGAACAGCTCCAGGAACATGAACGCCGAGATCAGCAGGAGCAGGCGACGCACTTGCGGATCCTACGCGCGCGTTGCCGATGCAGGCCGTCCGGCGCTCACAGCACCCCTCCCCGGGCGAAAGCGTTAACTCGATCAATCGATATGCTACTCGACCCAGTCGAGCGAGCGCGCGACGGCCTTCTGCCACTGCGCGTACTCGCGCTCGCGCCAGCGCTCGTCCAGCCGCGGCTCCCAGCGCCGCTCGGGCTTCCAGCGCGCGCGCAGCTCGGCCTGGTCGGGCCAGAAGCCGACGGCCAGGCCGGCGGCGAAGGCGGCGCCGAGCGCGGTCGTCTCGGTGACCTGCGGCCGGATCACCGGCACGCCGAGCACGTCCGCCTGGAACTGCATCAGCAGCTCGTTGGCGGTCATGCCGCCGTCGACGCGCAGCTCGCCCAGCGCGACCCCGGCGACGGCGTTGGCCGCGTCGAGCACCTCGCGCGTCTGCCAGGCCGTCGCCTCCAGCGCCGCGCGCGCGATGTGCGCGCCGCGCGCGTACGCGGTCAGCCCGACGATCACGCCGCGCGCGTCGTCGCGCCAGCGGGGCGCGAACAGGCCGGAGAACGCGGGCACGAAGTACACGCCGCCGTTGTCCGGCACGCTGCGCGCCAGCTCCTCCACCTCGGCGGCCGCGCCGATCAGCCCGAGCTGGTCGCGCAGCCACTGCACGGCGGCGCCGGTGACGGCGATCGAGCCCTCGAGCACGTAGGAGGTCGGCCCGTCGCCCACCTTCGCGGCCACGCTCGTCAGCAGCGCGCCCGAGCGCACGATCTGCTCGCCGGTGTTCACGAGCAGGAACGAGCCGGTGCCGTAGGTGCTCTTGGCCTCGCCGCGCTCGAAGCACGTCTGCCCGAACAGCGCCGCCTGCTGGTCGCCGACGATGCCCGCCACGGGGACGCCGTCGAGCGCGGTGCCGCGCACCGGCCCGTAGAGCTCGCTGGAGGAGCGGATCGCCGGCAGCAGCGCCCGCGGGACGCCCATCAGCCGCAGGCTCGGCTCGTGCCAGTCGAGCGTGCGCAGGTCCATCAGCATCGTGCGGCTGGCGTTGGTCACGTCGGTCGCGTGCACGCCGCCCGCAGGCCCGCCGGTGAGGTTCCACAGCAGCCACGTGTCGATCGTCCCGAACGCCAGCTCGCCGGACTCGGCGCGCTCGCGCGCGCCCGGCACGTTGTCCAGGACCCACGCGAGCTTCGGGCCGGAGAAGTACGTCGACAGCGGCAGCCCGACGCGCTCGCGCAGGCGGTCGGGCCCGTGCGCGCCCGCGAGCTCGCGCACGAGCGCGGCCGTGCGCGTGTCCTGCCAGACGATCGCGTTGCACACCGGCTCGCCGGTGCGGCGGTCCCAGACGACCGTCGTCTCGCGCTGGTTGGCGATGCCGATCGCAGCGACGTCCGCCGCCCGCGCGCCCGCCTGCGCCAGCGCGCCGTCGATCGTCTCGCGCGTGCGCTGCCACACCTCGCGCGCGTCGTGCTCGACCCAGCCCGCGTGCGGGTGGATCTGCTCGTGCTCGCGCCGCTCGAGCGCCCTGATCCGACCGTCCGCGTCGAACAGGATCGCGCGCGTGCTCGTCGTGCCCTGGTCGATCGCCGCCACGTAGGAGGACATGGGCGCACCCTACGCCTGCGCGTGGGCGGGGTGTATCGTCGGCGGCGTGCGCACCAAGCTCGCAACGCTGGCGGCGATCGCCCTGCTCGGCGGCGGCGCGCTGGCGCGGGATGCGGTGGGCGGCACGGACGGCAGCGCCGGGTCGGCCCCGACCACGACGACGTCCACCACGCCGGCGACGACCACGACTCCCACACCGGCGCCATCCAAACAACCGACTGTTCTGTATCGCATCACCGGCTGCCGTAGTCGCGGCACGCTCGCGTATACGCACGGCCCGGCGCGCAGGGAGGTGGCGATCGGGTTCGACGACGGCCCCGCGCCCGATACGCCTGCGTTCGTGACGATGCTCGAACGCAACCACGCGCAGGCGACGTTCTTCATGATCGGCGAGCAGGTGAGCGTGTCCTACAGGCGCACGCTGCTGCGCGAGCTGCGCGACGGCGACGTGCTCGGCGACCACACGTTCACGCACCCCGACCTCCTCGCCAGCGGGGACGTGCGCTCGCAGCTGCAGGAGACGATCGCGGCGATCCGCTCGCTGACGGGCTACACGCCGTGCGTGTTTCGCCCGCCGTACGGCGACTACGACCAGTCGGTGATCCAGACGGCGCGCTCGCTGGGCCTCGCGACGGTGCTGTGGAGCGTCGACCCGTCCGACTACACGCTGCCGGGGACGAGCGCGATCGTGCAGCGCGTGCTGGCCGGGGTGCAGCCCGGCGCGATCATCATCTCCCACGACGGCGGCGGTCCGCGTGGACAGACGCTGGCCGCCTACCCGACGATCATCGCCGCGCTGCGGGCGCGCGGCTACCGGATCGTGACGATCCCGCAGCTGCTCGGCTTTCGCCCGACGTACGTGCCGTGCATCAAGCTGTGCGACGGCATCGGCGTGCCGCGCGCGAAGCTGCCGCGCGACGCGATCGTCGAACGCGCGCCGTAGCCCGCGGCGCCGCCGGCGGACGGCGACCCCCGTGACGGGCGTGGACCTACCGCCGCACGCGGGTTGGAAACGCTCCGAAGCGGCGACGCGCACGCGGCGCGGGCCTGCTTAGAATAATGTGCTCGTCGGACCGTCGAGTCCGATAGACATCCACATCGCGCGCCCGTAGCTCAGTGGTCAACGGTTCTCTTCGGGGAGCCAAAGAGCAGCGGTCTTTCAAGCCGCAGGCCGAGGGTTCGATTCCCTCCGGGCGCACT
>Ga0181521_10000135_pt1 | contig 82608 bp, 66 predicted proteins | sample PEATcosm2014_Bin_32_FD_119764 | JGI IMG/M metagenome (GOLD analysis project Ga0181521, IMG submission 119764) | Peatland microbial communities from MTU Mesocosm Facility, Houghton, MI, USA - PEATcosm2014_Bin02_60_metaG | ecosystem: Environmental > Terrestrial > Soil > Wetlands > Peat | place... | reverse complement strand
GGGCCCGCCGGCGCGGCGCCAGGCTCGTCGAACGGCGGCTCCTACGGTGGGCTGGGAGGGGGCACCGGGGTTGGCCCGACGTACGGCTCCATCACTACTCCCACCGACCTCGGTTCCGGCGGCGGCTTCTGTTGTGGAGGCGGCGCGAGTCCGGGGGGCGGCGCGATCCGACTGCTGGTCACCGGCGCTTTGACCAACAACGGCGCTATCTCGGCCAATGGCGCGAACGCGCCGGCGGCCGGAGCAGGCGCGGGTGGTTCGCTGTACATCGCCGCCGGCACATTGGCGGGGTCCGGCAGTTTCTCGGCGAACGGCGGCCAGGGAGGTAGCGGCGGCGGCGGCGGACGCGTGGCCGTCTATTACGCCGGCAGCAACGGTTTCAACGCGGGTTCCATCACCGCGGCGGGCGGCCAGGGGAACAACAGCGGGTCGCCCGGCTCAGTCAATGTGTCCAGCACTCAGTCGCTTCTGTGGCTGCGGCCTACAGAAAGCGTGCTGCACGGCCTCGAAACGCTGCAGTGGTTTGCGGATTTCGGCTCGTCGGTGAATCTGACCCTCGCCGGCCCTCAAACCTTCACTCTCTCCGCGGGCGCCCCGCTGGCTTCGACCATGGCGTTCGACACCACGACCGTTCCGGACGGCCGCTATGAACTCCTCTTGACGGCTCTTGACGCCGGCGGCAACACACTCGCGCAACAACCCCTTACAGTGGTCGTCAACAACTCCGTGGTCTGGCATTCGGGAACCATCGCCAGCAACCAGGAGTGGACCGCGAACCAGGTCCAGGGCATCGACGGTGTTGTCGTCATCCCCTCCGGAGTCACCTTGACCATCGACCCCGGCACGATCGTGAAAGCCCTTCCGGGCGCCGAAATCGTCGTGCAAAGCGGGGGGACACTCAACGCGCCCGGCGGCGTTTCCCTGCCCGTGATTTTCACGACTTTCGACGACAGCAGCGTCGGCGGCAACACCGATTTCAACGCCGGCATCAGCGTGCCGACACCAGGTGAATGGCAGGGGGTCTCGGTGCAGACCGGCGGGCAATTGAATTCCACCAATAATACCCAGTTCCGGTATGTGAGCTTTCCGCTGAGCGGAACCTTGTCGAGCCAGACCTTGCAGAGTACATCCATCTATACCGTCACCGGCATCGCGGTTGTGCCCAGTGGCGTGACGCTCAGCATCGCGCCGGGGACGATCCTCAAGTTCAATGCCGGCGCCGGCATCGCCGTTCAGCCTGGAGCGACCTTCACCGCCGTAGGAACGGTCTCGCAGCCGATCTACTTCACTTCCATCAAAGACGATTCCGTGGGCGGCGACACCAATGGAGACGGCAGCGCCACCATGCCGGCGCCCGGCGATTGGGCTTCGATCGTGATTGACGGCGCGCAGGCGACGTTGGTTCACGTGCAGATGCTCTATGGGAGCGGTCCGCTATCCGCATCCGCAGACGTTGTCGGCATGATCGAGACTACCGATAACGCAACGGTCACGATTTCCGACTGCATGATCGCGCAAGGCTTCTGGAACGGAATTCAGACCGGCTACCCGAACGGCGGTGGCGATACCGTAACGGTCACCAACACCGTGCTATGGGGACTCGGAGACCGCGCCATTAACGCCTGGCCCGGATCCATCGTGCACGTGGTCAACGACACCATCGATGGCAACAGCACGGGCATCCTGTCGCATGGCGGCACCGTGGACGTCGCCAACTCGATCGTAAGCAATACGAAGTCTTCGCAGTGGGGCGGAATTGCGGCCTGCTGCGGCGGTACATACACTTCCATCGCCTACTCCGACGTCTGGACGAGCGTGGCCGGCGTGCCGAATTACTCCGGCCTGCCTGATCCCACGGGCGCCAACGGCAATATCTCCGCCAACCCCGTCTTTGTGAACGAGCCGCAGGGCATTTTTCAACTGAACTACGGCTCTCCCGCGATCGATGCCGGAAACGGCACGGTCGCCAACTACCCGCTCACCGATTTTTTGGGAAATGCACGCTATAACGATCCGCAGGTGACCACCAAGACCGGCGTGCCCGACGCTAACGGCAACTATCCGGACATGGGAGCTTTTGAATTCACCGCGACTGCCACTTCCAATATCGACCTCACCGTGCCTACGGTCACGGGACCGACATCGGCTCTGGTGGGAAACACGGTGACGATCAACTGGACAGTCACCAATATCGGCAGCGGCGTCGCTTATGGTCCCTGGCACGACGCCGTCTATCTGGTGCAGGATCCCGATACCAATCCCGTCCCGATCTTCGCCGGCCAGTTCCTCGAGGGCGCCGGGGCCGTCCTCGGTCCCGGCGCCTCCTACAATGCGTCAGCCACCATCCGCGTTCCGGGAGCGACGATCGGGAATCAGCGCTGGGAAGTGAAGACCAACGTGCTGGGCGAGGTATTCGAAGGCCAGAATACGGTCAACAATACGGGAATCGCGCTCGACCCGGTCGCGATCGATCTTACCCCGCTCGTGGTGAACGGCCCGGCAGTGAGCAATTCATTCGCAGCCACTGGCCAGTCGTGGTGGTACAAGATCAATCCCACCGCCGGCCGGACCTTGAGTCTGAATCTCAATTTGAGCGCCGGCCCCGGCGCGGGGTCTGTGCAACTGTTCATCGGCCAGGGATACGTGCCCACACCGCAGAACTTCGACATCCAGCAGGTGCAATGGAATTCCCCGGCCGCGAGCGCGGTGATTTCCAATGCCGCAAACCAGACTTACTACGTTACGGCATACGCCCAATCGCTGGCCGCGAGCCCCGCATCGTTCGGCCTGACTGCCAGCACGCTGGCCTTTTCGCTCACTGGCGTCGAACCCAGCAATGTAATCAACACCGGCGACGCCACTCTGACGTTCACCGGCGGCGGCTTCGTGGACGGCGCGGTCTTTCAGTTAGTAGGGCCCAGTGGAACGGTCTACAACCCCACCGCCGTCTTTATAAGCGATTCCGCCACGGCGCAGGTTACTTTCTCCATGAGCGGGCTTCCAACGGGCTCTTACACGGCCACGGTTATGCTCAACGGAACGACGGTCAAGCTGAATAATGCCGTGGCGGTCGCGCTTGCTCCAGGCCAAACCGGCAACAGCACAATCGCGGTCAGCCTTTCCACGCCGGCGGCATTTCGCACGGGCTTCCCGGCCGAGGTGACTCTGCACTATACCAACGTGAGCGGAGTCGACCAGTATGCGCCGCTCATAGGGCTTACCGCCTCGGGCGCAACCATGTCCCTGGCGCCACCGCAGTGTACGGGGTGCAATTCCAATTTTGCGCTCCAATATCAAAATACGTTCACGGCCGGTTACGTGCTCGGCATCAGCGAGCAGGGACCGGCGGGAATCCTGCCGGCGGGAACAAGCGGCAGCGTCACGTTCCTGGTGACGCCGGGAACCGGAACCAACGTCACCTTCGGAATTCATTCCGTCCAGCCCTCCACTCTAGCGAACACCGGAGTTGACGCTGTCCTGGCGCCGCAAGGCACCGATGCCTTGATCGGCTCGATCATCTACCAGCCGATACAACTCGCCAGACAACCGAAGGTAGGCCTTCCTAATGACGAAACCCTTCAGGTAGGGACCTACGGCAGCGCCATCGCATTTTGCAATGGGATCATGCCTCCGAATGCCAGCCCGCTGGGATTTACCAGAACCTGCATGCAGTTGCTGAACGAGTCCGGTTTCCAGTACCTGGGTGTCGGCGGCGGCAACTACACACCGGTCGGCGGCGCTCTATCCATTTTCGGCTTCAACCAGGTGCTGGCCGCGGATGCGACCGCACTCAGCCAAATGGGAATTTACGAACCGAACGCCGCCAACCTGCTGAACTTCGAATTTCTAAAAGACGGTCTCGCGCAGTTCAACCAACGTTACCACCAAGGCGCATTCGGCCTCGGCCCAAGCCATCCCTTCGATATCACGGCGGGGCTTACCGGAACGCTTCCCACAATCTACTACCCGGACGGAAGCGCGCGGGTCTTCGCTACGCCCAATCCCTCCCAGCCGAATCAATATCTCGGCGCGTTGGGCGACTACGGGGTTCTCACCGCAGAAGCGGACGGAAGCTGGCTGGTGACCGAGAACAACGGGTGGCTGTACCACTTCATCGCCGATCCGTTGTCATCCGTCAACAGTCACCATTTACTGGACTACATACAGGACCTCAACGGCAATCGCACCAGTGTGACGTACACCAATGACCTTGCCACCACGATCACGGACTCTTTCGGCAATACCATGACGTTCGAGTACGATTCCCAGGGGCACATCACCAAAGCCACCGATCCCGTCGGGAGAGTCACGACCTACACCTACGATGTTGCCAACGCCAGCCTGGGCTATGCGTTCCTCACGTCGTTCACCAATCCCGCCGGCACGACCACGCTCACCTGGAATGAAGGCGGCTCGAATGGCGTTGGTTACTTTGACGACACCTGTGTGACTACCTACTGTCAGGCGGCGATCGGCATCAATACCATCGCCTACCCGGATGGCACTCACACTTATTTCACTTACGATACCGTGGGCCGTCGGGCCAGCCAGTACAATGACAACAATTCCCAGCAGTTGACTTACTCTTACGGCAACAACGGCGTGACGGTAACCGACGCCCTCGGCAACACTTCCACGACTGCTCTTACGGCACAAGGGCAAGTGGGCCAATTCACCGATCCGCTCGCCAATGTGACCCAGTTCTCCTACGATCCGGAGGTCAAGCTGACGCGCGTCCTGGGCCCCTCGGGGACATCGGTCGCCTTCGGTTACGATACCTCGTCCGACCTCAATAGCTGGCGCGATCCCCGCGGCAACCAGACCAGCATGTCGTTCGCAGCCGACGGATATCTGCAATCCCTTACGGACGCTGACGGCAATGCTATTGCCTATAGTTACAACGCCAGCTATAACCCTACGGGGCTCACGTTCCCGGATGGCAGTGCCATCCAGTCCACCTACGACTCGCGCGGCAACATGCTGACGTACACCAACCGGCGCGGGCATACCACCACCTTTACGTACAATCAGTCCAACCTCCTTACATCCAAGACCTACGCCAATGGCGCCCAAGTGCAATACAGTTATGACACCCACCGCAACCTGCAGTCGGTCACTACATCGGCTGGAACGACGATGTACACCTACGATTCCGCCGATCGGCTTACGGGCGTGTTTTATCCCAACGGACAGTCGGTTCAATATTCCTATAACAGCGGCGGCCAGCGCACCGGCATGAACGATTCCACGGGCTTTGCTGTGAACTACACCTACGATTCCGTTGGCCGGCCGTCGCAGTTGAGCAACGGCAGCAATAGAATCGTCTCCTACACTTACGATGCGGCGGGTAAGCTGACGCAAAAGACTCTAGGTAATGGAACATATACTACGTACGCCTACGATGCCGCGGGAAATATTCTGCACCTCGTCAACTATGCGTCCAACGGCTCAGTGTTGAGCGAATTCGATTACACCTACGATGGCTTGGGGCGGCGTATCGGCATGAACTCTCCGGCAGGCGCGTGGACGTTCTCTTATGACGCGGACAGCCAGCTTACCCTCGTCACCATGCCGGGCGGCAGCGTGCAATATACGTACGACGCGGCAGGCAACCGGACGGCAAGCGTGAGCGGCTCTCCATCCAGCTTCCTGGTGAATAACCTCAACGAGTACACCCAGGCGGGCGCGAATTCCTACCAGTACGATGCCGACGGCAACCTGATTTCCGGCGGCGGATGGACGTACACCTATGACGATGACAACTGGCTCGTCAGCGCCGCCAGCGCCACCGATACGTGGTCGTATCAATACGACGGCCTCGGGAACCGCATATCCACCACCCACAACGGGACGGTGACTCAATATCTCAACGATCCATCCGGCTTCGGAAACGTGGAAGCGGAGTTCGATGGCAACGGACACCTCGTCGGCCATTACACCTACGGACTCGACCTGGTGAGTTCCGTTCCCGCCGGCGGCTCAGTGGCGTACTATCACTTCGACGCGGCCGGCAATACTGCGCAGGTGACCAATACGTCCGGCAGCGTCGTCGACAGCTATACCTATCTGCCATTCGGCGAGAAGCTTTCCAGCACCGGCAGCCTCACCAATCCATTCACATTTGCCGGGGAGTTTGGGGTGATGGATGAAGGCAGCGGGCTGTACTTCATGCGGCAGCGCTGGTACAACCCTCCTCTCGGGCGGTTCGTGCAACTCGATCCGACCGGGCTGGTGGGCGGAAGCCCGAATCTTTACACCTACGCGAACAACAACCCGACGTCTTGGATCGACCCCAACGGAGAGGCCCCGTATTCATGGAATTGGAGCAACGGCAGTCCCGCACTCCAGCAGGCCGCCGAGAACAGGGCGCTGCTCGAGCAGGAGGGTTATCAAAGTCAGCAGGCGCACGAACAGCAACTGGCGGAGGGGCGGAGCGGGATCGTCGGCATTGGTACGAGTGCGATGTCAGCGGGTCTGCCCAATTATGCGGGACACGCCATCGATGCGGGTACGAGGAACCTCGTGAATGTGCCCGAGCCTGACCAGGGCCCGTCGCATTGGAACGGCCTCGACAACCTTTGCGGCGGATGTCTCTTCAATGACGCGCCTCAAAACGTGGTCGTACCGCAAGCCCACTCCGCCGATCCCAACGGCAAACTGACCTCGGGATTCGGAACCCAAGGCTATATCCCACCCAACGTCTCCATCCCGTACACGATTTACTTCGAAAACCAATCATCCGCCACCGCACCCGCGCAAAAAGTCGTCGTCACCGACCCGCTGCCTTCGAATCTCGACTGGTCCACCCTGCAACTCAACCAGATTGAGTTCAACAACGTCACCATCAACGTTCCGCCGGGACTGCAAACCTATACGACCCAGGTGAACGTCTCCACCGACCCCAACCCGGTCAACGTGAGCGCCTCTCTGAACCCCAGTTCGGGTGTTCTTACCTGGACCATGCAGTCCGTAGATCCGACGACCGGCGGCCCGCCCGCCAATCGGCTGGCTGGCTTCCTGCCTCCCAATAACGCCAGCAATCAGGGCACCGGGCTCGTGACCTTCACCGTCAGCCCGAAGAGTGGCATGGGCAATGCTGCCGTCATCACCAATCAGGCGAGTATTGTCTTCGACGCCAACGCCCCGATTGCCACCAATACCGTGACCAACACCATCGACTCCACTGTTCCCACCAGCTCCGTGAACGCGCTCCCGGCCAGCACGTCCGCGACGTCCTTCAACGTGAGTTGGTCCGGCAGCGACCCCGGCGGCTCCGGCATCGCCGGATATAACATTTTCGTAGCGGCGGACGGCGGGCAGTACGGAACGTGGCTGCCGGGCACGGCGCAAACCTCCGCCACCTTCACCGCGGTAGGCGGGCACACATACTCTTTCTACAGCCTGGCCGTGAGTAACGTGGGCACAATCCAGGTGACTCCGGGGGCGTCGCAAACGATCGCAGTTACTGCATCCTCCTGTACGATCCCAGGGCTCGGCATCGCCAACCTGGCGGACGTGCAGTTAATCATCAATCAAGCCCTCGGCGTTACCCAAGCCGTAAATGATCTGAATTCGGACGGAAAAGTGAATGTCGTCGACGTCGAAATCGCGATTGGCGGAGTCCTCGGCACCGGATGCACGATGTAGGAGGAGCTATTGCACCCCAAAACTCATCGCCGGCGATTGCACCCCATTCACCGTCGCCACCAGAGTATATGTTCCGCTGGCGAGACTGGTGGGAACCTGAATCGCCACCTGGTACAAACCCGCTAACCCGGGCGCGAGCGCGGTGCTTATAACAGTCGCCGGAGTGTCCCCGATCATCACGCTAACCCCCGAAACCGTGTACGACGCGGGCGGAATCTCCTGCCCGACCGGCGCCAGCGGACTCGTATTGCCGAAGCCTGTGCCCCACAGAATGACCGTATCCCCTGCCTTCGCCGCCGTCGTGGGAACACTCAACGTGCCGTTCGGCACTGCGTATGCGTAACTCGGGTAGATAGTCGCGACGGCATAATTGCCCCATGGAAAGAACGCCGGCTGCGCCGTCGCTGCCATGATCGAGAAGGGAACGCTGTTGCCCGCCGACGTGGTCACCACGACCTGCGCCGGTCCCGCGGTCAACCCCGGCGCGACGGCATTGATCTGAATCGGCGTAACGGCATAAATATAAGCCGCCTGCCCGCCGATGGTCACGCTCACACCGCCTAGAGTCGTTGGCAAATTGCCATTCACCACCCACCCCGACCACGTAAGGACCCCCGACCCCGCCGGCATAAAATTGCTTCCGTAAATCGAAAAGTACGAACCCGACGCCGCGCCGGCCTGCCCGCTCGCCGCGTTCGAAATGCTGCTGATGGTTGGCAGCGCCGGCGGAGGCGGAGGATTCGTTACCGCAGCGGCGCGCACGTTGTCGATGTAGTCCGTGCCGGCATTCGGTAGCCACACGTAGACAGAGGTGACATCGGAAAGAGTCGGAGTTCCGCCCGAAGGACACTGGAGCGTGGAATCAAGCTGGAGCGTTACGGTCGTCGTCGTGTTGGCCGGCACGTTCTGGAATGTCGCGTTTTGGCACCACACCCCGCTCGGACCCGATTGAAACGCAATCCCGGATACCCCTGCTGCCGAGAGCTGCACATCCACCGACATCGACGGCCGGCCCGTAAGATCCACCGGCGAAGCCAGTGTCGCTCCGTACCAACCTTTCAACGTCACGTTCACCTGGAGCCCATAGCTGCCATCGGTGTGGAAAGCGGTGGTCTGCGAAACCGTCCCGAAGGCGCCGCTCGACCCCAGTGCCCCCCATCCGTCGGTCCCCGTTTCGAACGATTCCAACTCGGCCGTGCCCGTCGCGCTGGCCGGCACCGTCACCATCAAATAAGCCACATTGGAAACATTGCCCTTGCTATCGGACAGCGTGTAGGGACATACCGCGAGGCCGTTGAAACCCGACGATGGCGTGAACTGCACGCTCTGTCCCACCACCGCGAATGTTCCGCCATAAATGCTGATGCTCGATTGCACGCCGGGCGTATTGGGATCGAGGTCGATGGTAGTAGGATCGATGCTCGCGCCGCCGTATGCGACAGCGTTGCCCATCGGGTTCAATGTGACGGGATCGCCGAAGACGCCCTGCGCCCATTGATCGCCGGCAACTGGTGGAAATGAAGGCGCCTGGCCCGCCATCATTTGCGCGAAATTGCCCATGGTGGATAGAATCGGGCTGCCGGCTTCGAGGTCGAAGGAGCTGAGCGCTTCCGCGTTGGCGGCCGATGGCGTGCCTGGTAGGAGGTCCCAGAACAGGCCGCCGCTGCCGCCGTTCTGCAATACCAGGTTGGTGTAGTCGTCGTAGAGGCTGTTGCGGATGTTTCCTTCCAGAATGCCGAACTCGCCCATGTAGACCGGCTTCCCGACGGCCTTCGCCGACGTCATGTGCTGGGTGATGTACTGCTCGCCCCAGGTGGCATTCTGGATCCAGCTATCGGGGTAGAGGTGAAAACCGACGACATCCACGCCTTGCACCTGCGAGAACGCCACGCTATCCACGCCGGTTCCCTCGCAGATATTGAGGCTCGCGGGCACCCCCGCGCTGTTGCAGAAGAAGCCCTCGTCGCCCACCGACACCAGATGATTGCTGTCGATGCTCTTCACGTACGCTGAGACGGTCGAAATCCAGGAGACAATCGTCTGCGTATTGCAGGTGCCCGACGAGGGCAGTCCTCCCGAAGCCGGTCCCGAGCCCGCGCAGCGCGGCTCGTTGGATAATTCCCACATCATGATGGTCGGATCGTTCTTGTAGGCGACCCCCGAGATGGTATTGACGTGGTTCAAAACATGGCTCACCCAGTTTTCGTACCACTGGATCACTGTGGGATCGGTATAGAACTGGTCGTGATACTTGAGGCCGCGCGTCGCGACATACGTGTCCATGCCGCCGTAGTCGGTCCAGTTGTTGGTCAAGGTCACGATGAGCTTCAGCCCGAGTTGGCCCGCCTTGTAAATGGCATAATCCACGTTGGCGAGCCCGTTCGAGCCGTCGTTGAATTGCGGCGTGCCGCTGGAGAAAGTTTGCAGGTAGAAAGACGTATTGGCGGTGCTGGAGACATCGAAAAATCCCCACATGCGCAGTCCGGTGAAGTGGTTCGCCGCCGCCGTGCCGAGCACCTGGTCCACCACTGCCTGCGACTCCAGCATGAGCGCATAAGAGTTCGTGCCGCCGAATCGGAAGGGAGCCTGGTTGAGCGTCAGCGCGCCGTTCGCGGCGCCCACGAATCCGCTCGTACCCTGGCCGTAAGAGATCGCCGCGCACGTGAGTGCGATGGCAGCTAAGAGTGCCGGTGTTTTCATTTGTGAACTCCCTCAATCACGCCGTGAGGAGCACTTTCAGCGTGCCTCGCGATGCGGCACGCGCGAAAGCCTCCGCGGCCTCACGCAAAGCATAACGCGCGGCGATCATCGGTTCCAGCCGTATCTCCGCGCGCCCGAGAAGCGGCAGTGCCGCTTCGAACCTCCCGCACCGCGAGCCGACCAGCGTGATCTCGTTGACAATCAGCGGCGCGGTATCGATGGCCGCGAGGCCATGCACCGTCGATTTCATGACCACCGTTCCGCGCGGGCGCACCATCGCCGCCGCTGTCCGCAATCCTTCCGCGGTGCCCGTGGCATCCACTACCCAACCATACTTCGCCATCGGCGGCCGATTCCCCTCAAGCTCCACTTCTACTCCCGCCTCCGCTGCGATGCGCAGTTTCTCCGCATGCCGTCCGAACTGCCGAACGCGGCAGCCATGCGCGCGCAGGACCATCGCGATCAGCAGTCCAAGTTTGCCATCGCCCAGAATCGCCACCGTTTCGCCTTCCGGGATGGCAACCTGGTCGAGAATCTCGCAGGCGGCGGCCAAAGGTTCGGTGAATACGGCGCGCTCATTGGCGATTCCCTCGGGGACGAAATGCAGATTCCTCTCCGGCAGGACAAAATACTCCTGGAACGCGCCGGGATGCCGGACGATCCCGAGCACCGTGCGATGCGGACAATGGCGTGCGAGATCGCGCGCGCACCATTCGCAGGCATGGCACGCCAGGTTGATTTCACCGACGACCCGCCCGCCGATGAGCGAAGGCATATCGGCCGCCGCCACTTCCGCCACGAATTCATGCCCCGGAATTCCGGCGAATCCATAATATCCGCGCTGCAATTCCAGGTCGGTATTGCAAATTCCCGCCACGATGAGGCGCAGCAGGGCGAACCCGGGAGGGCGTTCGGGAATGGGAATCTCGCGCACCGAGACGGCGCCATTTTCCAGATGCACGGCGAGCATAAGCACCATTCTAGATGTGGGGCAGCCAATCTTGGCTGCAGCCGGCTTTCCAGCCGGCCGGACTCGCTGGAAGCCGAGTGCGCAGTATTAAACGAGGCGCTTCCAAAATCACCGGCAGACCGTTCGCTTGTACGCGCGGCTCATGCGCCTACTGGTGCTTTTGCAGCTTGCCTGAATTTTACAAGTCTCTCAATCCTGGGTGCCAGGTCCGGCCGGCTGAAAGCCGGCTGCAGGCACGATTGCCTGCCCACCAGATTATGCGCCTGGACGCAGCCCTTTGATAACCGTCTCCATCTCGTCCTTTAGCCGCGCGATCAGTCCCGCCGCGGGCTGCCGCCGCGCTAGCCGCAGAGACTGGCCTGCCCACAGCGATAAGTACTCCGGCCTGCTTTTTTGAGCTGCCGCGGTGCGCAGAGGGCCCGTTAACATGTTCTGCCAGGGGAAAGGGAGAATTGCGCCGGCGGTATCCACGTCAGCCATGAACCGGTTCACGATGCCGCGCGCGGGCCTGCCCGAAAATGCGCGCGTAATGCGCGTTTGATCTTCGCGAGCGTTCAGAATCGCCAGCTTGTACGCCTCGGGAATGCCCGCTTCTTCGCATGTCAGGAAGGCCGTACCCATCTGCACAGCGCTCAAATACGTTTTACTGAGCCGCAATGCGTTTTTACTGAGCCGCGACCGCGAGGGAGCGGTGTTCTTCGGAAAGGATGATCATGGCGCAACGAGGCCGCCCGCGCAGTTTCGATCGCGAAGAAGCCCTCCAGCGGGCGATAGACGTATTCTGGACGCTCGGCTACGAGGGCGCTACCTTGATCGATCTCCAGAAGGCCATGGGCGGCATCGCGGCGCCGAGTTTTTACGCGGCTTTCGGCTCCAAGGAACGCCTGTTCCGGGAAGCCGTGGAGCTGTATAGCCGGACCCTTGGCGCTCCCATGATGGAGGCGCTCGCCAAAGAGCCTACCGCCCGTGCCGCCATCGAGGCCCTGCTTGGCGAGGCCGTGAAAGTCTATCGCAAGCCCGGCAAACCTCGCGGCTGTCTCCTGCTGATCGGCGCCATGAATCCCAATCCGGCCAGTAAGAATGTGCAGAATTATCTGCGCGGCCTGCGCGCGCGGCGCCTGAGAGCGATCGCGCGGCGCCTTAAGCGTGCCGCGGACGCCGGAGAAATTTCCGTGAACGCCGATTGCCCCGGCGTGGCCGCATTCTACGCGACGGTGCTCGACGGGTTGGCCATCCAGGCGCGCGACGGCGCTTCCCGCCAGGCTCTCCACTTCGCAGTGCGCCGCGCCATGGTGGCATGGGACGCAGTTACATCGCTGACGCCGCCGGCTCCGCGATCTTCCACCCCCGGATCAGGAGCCACAGCATGAACACCAGCTCCCCTAGGAACGTGACTGAAACGAACCCAATTTTGGCATTCGGGTAAAGGAACGGCCTCAGGCTATCGACCACCCATCCCAATCCATTGATCACCAGGAGAATTCCGATGATGCCCGGAATATAGCCGGCGCGATAAATCAGGCAGCCGAGAAGCACCAGATGGAAGGCAAAAACCAGCAGGCTGAAGGACCACTGGTAACGAAACGAATTCAACAGCAACTGTACCTGTGCGTAGAGTGGACCAGCTCCAAAGAACTTTTGGTAATCCGGCGTATGCGGCAGGCGATAAACGGTCACCAGGTTTAAAGTGGCGAACAGAAACATCGCCGTGTACAGCAAGCGGAGCCAGGCGATAAGCAGCGAGAGCGATCGGTTGACCGGCGCCAGCAGGACGTAGAGGGCCCAGGCGATCGCCAAATCGCAAATCGCCGTCATCAGATAACAGAGCATCGCGGCGACAAATAACCCCCCGTGGCCCGAAATATTTCGAACCGTCTGCTCGATGTTTCCGGGAATCACCAGCTGGGGGTAGAGAAAAAACTCGGCATAAGTCACGGGCATGACCAGCTTGCCGATTCCGGCGGTCAGCGCCGCTTGGCGCAATCTCATTCCTTCGCAATAGCTTGTCGCCATCGGTGCCGCCAGGATACCGCTTTTGGTTAGCCCTGCAAAGGATTCACCTCGTTAATCATCCTTTACCCGCAAATGAGGGTAAAGGTTAGCCCGCAATTTAGCATAAGGCTAATCCTGTATTTCCTATTGTATAGACTTAGTAGTTCTGGTACAAAATAGCATATGCTCTTGCCCAAGAAACCCATCACGGCCTCCAACGGTTACACCAAGGTCATTCCCATCCAAGAGTACGGCAGGCAATTGCAAAACCTCTATGCCCGCCGCTCCGCTGTCGAAACGCTGATTCAATCCCTCGAACGGTATCAGCGATTTCGCGCCCACCGGTTGGATCAAACAGAGACCAAGACGGCCTGAGCTATTTGGGCAATAAGGCTTGGATGTGGGCCGCCAGTTCCGGACCGGAGAGATTCCCCGGGTGGTATAAGCGGACTACCCCGGCGCTGTCGATCAGCACCAGAGTCGGCGTAGTACTGGCACCGTAGTTTACGAAGTTGGCGTTGCTCAACGGCATGGCAACGTTTCCCAGCGGACCATAAAACTGCTGGCGGACGCCTTCGATGTACTTCCTTTCCACTGCCGGAGGGGCGTCCTGCCCTTCCGCCACGTAGCCGTAAAAGCGGGTAGGCGCAATCAAAACCAACCCTTTCGGACCGTAGATTCTCTCGATTTCCGCCAGAATCGGGATTTCGGCCTTGCAGTCGGAGCACCAGTGCGCCCAAAAAAAGAGCATTACCGGGTGACCGTGCAGAGCCGCCAACGGAACCGGCTTGCTGCCGAACCAATCCGTTTCGCCCAGCGCGGGCGCGACTTTACCCTGCAGGCTGAGCAAATTGAGGTTTTTGTGCAGCCGGTCGGCGATGGAGGTATTGCCGAACAAAGCCAATTGTTCGTTCAGGAACGTGACCGCTTCGCTGCGCGCGCCGCGGGCGGCCAGCACCTGGGCGTGCACTTCGATCGCGGCGCCAACCGCGGTCGGCAGCCAGGGGTCGGAATCCAGTTTGCGCGTGTGCAGGAATTGGTCGGCCAGCTTGCGAGTTTCCACCGCATACGTTTCCGCGCGATCCAGGCGCCTTGCGCCCAACTCACCGCGCGCCAGCCAGGAAAGTGCGGCGGCGAATTCCGGCGTATTGCCTGCTGTCTTTTGCGAGCCCTCGACCGCGCGCTCAGCGGCCGCCAGATCGTTGTGCGCGACGAGGTCTCTCACGTCGTTGGCCAACGCGAGATAAAAGAGCAGGGCAGGCACCATGCCTTCAGATTACAGCAGCGAATCGATATATTGCGTGACTTTGGGATTGCTCCAGTCGACCGCCTCGGCAATCTTCAGCACCACGTGGCCCTTGGCATCGATGATGTACGTTTCGGGGTACATGAACGTGCCGTAATCCTCGTGGATCTTCAACTCGCGCGCGGTCAGGAACGATGGCGAGTACTTTTGGAGAAATCGCTGGTACGCCGCCGGATCTTTATCGACGCTGATGCCGAGAACGACGACGCCCTTGGACGCGTAATCCTGCGCTAGTTTGTTCAGCGACGGTGTCTCTTCCTCGCAAGGCTGGCACCACGAGGCCCAGAAGTTCAGAAGCAGCACCTTGCCGCCGAAATTCCCGAGCGAGACGGTGCGGCCGTTGTCGGCCGTGATGGTAAAATCGGGGGCCGTATCACCTGCCTCGACGACGCGTTGGTGGATGGCGGCATAGAGCACATAGACCAGGACCACCGCGAGAACGCCGATACCCAGTCGCAGAAATCGATCGATTTTGACGCTTTGCATAGCTGAAACCTATAATCGTATTGTATCCTTCCCTCGGCTGCCGGCGTCCAAAAAGAGGCCCTGGAATGCTTATTACCCGCAAAGTAGAGTTCTCATCCTCCCACATGTGCCGCCGTCCCGACCTCACAGAGGAGGAGAATCGGCGGATCTACGGCTTGGCGGCCAACCCTCACGGCCACGGACACAACTACGTGCTGGAAGTGAGTGTCGAAGGCGATCCCGACCCGGTGACGGGGATGGTGCTCGATCTCAAGGAACTGAAAGCCATCCTCACGCGCCACGTGGTGGACGTGTACGATCACCGCTTTCTGAACTACGAAGTGCCGCCGTTCGACCGCGTCGTGCCGACGGCGGAGAACATCGCACGCGACATCTGGCAGCGGCTCGAACCGCATTTGAACGGCGGGCGGGGACGGCTGCGAGCGGTGCGGGTGTGGGAAACACCGGACCTGTACGTGGATTATTCGGGAGAGCAGCCGTGTTCCGCGTGACGCGAAGCTACCGTTTCCCCGCCTCCCATCGCCTGCACGCGCCACAGTTGAGCAGCGAAGAGAATCGCGCGCTCTACGGAAAGTGCAATCATCCCTTCGGCCACGGTCACAACTACGTGTTGGAGATAACCGCCTGCGGGCCGGTGGACGATTCCGGCCGCGCCGTCGATCCGCGTTGCCTGGACGAATTGGTGGAGCAGCAGGTGCTGGCGCCCTTTTCGCACCGGAATTTGAACACGGATGTAAAATCCTTCGCCAACCGTGTGCCCACGTCGGAGAACCTGGCGGTGGAGATCTGCCGTAGATTGAAAGAGAACTGGAGAACGGCATTTCCCGGGGAGTGGCCCAGGCTGGATCGCGTCCGCATCGCGGAAACCGCGCGCAACATCTTTGAAATACACGCTCATGAAATCGACTAAAGCATTGGTGAAAGTGATCCCCGCAAAACTGGAAGAGCAGAACATCGCCCCGCTGGTGCGCGAAATGTTGGTGAAATTGGGGGAAGACCCCACTCGCGAAGGCCTGGCCAATACGCCGCACCGCGTGGACAAGGCGCTGAAATTTCTCACCAGCGGTTACACCACCGACATCCGCAAGCTGGTAAACGGCGCGCTCTACGACGTGAAATACGACGAGATGGTGGTGGTGCGGGATATCGAATTCTTCAGCCTCTGCGAGCACCACATGCTGCCGTTCTTCGGCAAAATGCATGTGGCGTACCTGCCGAAAAACAAGGTCATCGGATTGAGCAAGATTCCTCGGATCGTGGACGCTTTCGCGCGGCGCCTGCAGATTCAGGAACGATTGACCCAACAGGTGGCGCAGACCATCCAGGAAATGATCGACCCCGTCGGGGTGGGCGTGATCTGCGAAGCGCGCCACTTCTGCATGATGATGCGCGGCGTGGAAAAGCAGCATTCGGGGGCGATGACCAGCGCCATGCTGGGCATATTCCGCGATCGCAAAAAGACGCGCGATGAATTTCTGGCCCTGGTGAATCACCGCGGACGTGAGTTCTAAGGGCCCTGTCGGTTAAGCGCGACATAATAGTGGGAAAGGCATACCGACATCTACGACGCCGCGGGAGTGCCGGTCCCCTGCGGGACTTGGCCGAGCAGACGACCGAAATCAAGCGGATGCTCACGGCGCTCATCCAAAAAGCTGACCACTGAAAGCCGAGCGCTGAACGCTTGCGGCGAAGCCGTGCTGGCTCGTGACCGGCGTGCTGCGGGCCGGCTGACGCGAGGGCGTCTCTCGGGACGAAGCGGCGCCCGAAGGCGGCGACCCACGTATTATGATGGGTCTATGCTCCGCTACCACGTCGCGTTCTACCTCCCGCACGCGCCCGGCGAAATGGTTGTGGCGGAGACACTCGAATTTCCCGGTGCAGTGACGCAAGGCTTCGACCTCCAGGACGCACGCCTGATGGTTGCCAGCGCCCTCGAAGACCTCGCTCAGGCATTGATCGAGGAGGGCAAGCCGCTCCCTGTGCCGTCGGAGGACGCGCACAGTCCCGAGGCCGATCTGGTTGAACTCATCCCGCTCTCCGTCCACGCAGGAACCGCCCCGAGGTGAAACGGCACGAGTTGCTGGACCACCTCCGCCGGCACGGATGCAAGCTCTCCCGAGAAGGCGGACGTCACTCGATTTTCTCCAATCCCGCGACGGGCGCGAAAGCCCCGGTGCCGCGCCATGCCGAAATTGACAATCGCCTTGCTCGAAAGATCTGCGATCAACTTGGTATTCCGTCGATAGGCTGACCCATGCACGTTTTCTCGTTACTAGTCCGCGGCAGGCGAAATCCCATCCGCCTCCAATTGGCGCGTAACCCACTCCCCGGTCACCGTGAAAATCGCATTGGATGCCGCGCGAATCCCGCCACTTTCTAGCCATTTCGAGCCGCACCGCCGGCGCTGGTGAAAGGGCCTCTGTCCCGGGACCCCACTGGACGGCAGCGGAAGGACGCCGCTCGCCCCACACGCGCGGGCCGACGCCCCCTACGACGGTCCGACTGCCATCCGCTGCGCCGTCCGTACTATCCGGTCTCAGAAATCGGCCCGCTTCCCCGATTCGGTGGCCAACTTCATCACGTCAAGCCGCGCTTTCCAGGTATCCGGGCCCGCGCCGGCCGAGCCATCAGGCCGAAACTCGAAGATCGAATCCTTGCGGGGATCGTGACGCGGCCAGGCTGGTAGGCCCGTACCATTCGGGTCGCCGGTCTTGGCGAAATTGACCCAGTAGCTTTGCGCCATCCGGGAGACCGCCTGATCCTCAGGCGACAGCGTCGAGCCCAGGCGGGCCGTCAGCGTGCCGAACACGAAGGCGATTTCGCCGCCGTGCGGGGCTCCCGTCCGCATCTGTTCCCGCATCGCGGTCTGAACGTAGGAGAACCGGTAGCGATAGACGGGCGAACCGTTAGACGCGAAGGCATCCGCGGCGAAGCGGGCCGGCTCGGCTTGGCCGAAGTCGTTGTTTGCCCTCGATACCAGCGTGGCCAAATCGGTCGATCCGTCGGGATCGTAGGCCGCCTTCGCCTGGGCGCTCCACTGGCCGAATCGGGCGAACAACTGCTCCTTGGTGGTCGCCCTTACCCGGTTACCCGCGGTATCGGCGCTGTTGCTTCCGAGCATGAGCGGAATACGCGGCTGATGCTTGGCCTTATAGGCGGTCTCGGCCGTCTCCGTGACCAGCTTACCGTCGAGAATCGGTGTCGTCTCGTAGTTGTGACCATTAGTCCCCGGTTGGGCCGGCGCGCCGCGAAGGACTTGCTCGGCGCTGAGGGCGCGCAGACTGGCTAGCGCGGCCTGGTCCGTGCCCTGGATTCCCATGGAGCGCGCGAAGTTGATCCCGATCGTCTCGGCCGACACCGGATAGTTCGGATCGACGCCGTCCGAGCGCATCGGTCGCGCGGTGAGCACGCTATCGCGCGAACCGCCGGATTCGACGATCGCCTTTTGGAACAGCCGCGCGCCATTGGCGACGCAATCAAGCTGTGTACCGAGACGCCGCCCGCGGAGAATCCGAAAATAGTGACGTTGTTCGGATCGCCTCCTAACGCGGCGATGTTCCGCTTGACCCACTGCAGCGCCGCGATCTGGTCCATGTACGCGTAGTTGCCCTTGGTCTCGTCTGGGTGCTCGCGGCTCAACGCCGGGAAGGCGAAGAACCCAAACCGGCCCACGCGATAATTGGCAGCTACCATGACGACCCCCTGCTTGGCGAACTGGGTCCCCGAGGTGCCGGGCATGGAACTCGAGCCGCCCGTGAACCCGCCCCCGTAGATCCAGAACATCACGGGCAGCTTCGCCCCTGGCGCGGCGCTCGCGGGACTCCAGATGTTCAGGAACAGGCAATCCTCCGATGGCGCCTGCCCCGGAGACGCGCCGGGCCCCGGGGGCGGGCCGAACCGTCCCTGCATGCAGTCCGCCCCGAATTCCGCGGCTTGGCGTACGCCGGTCCATGGCGCCACCGGCTGAGGCGGCCGCCACCGCAGATCGCCCACGGGGGGCGCTGCGAAGGGAATGCCTTTGTAGGAGGCGACCCCGTCGTCAACCACGCCCTGCAACTGGCCGCTGTCCAATCGCACCACAGCAGATGGCGCGGCGTTGCCGCCACCCATCGCCGCCAACCCCAGCAAGACGGCGCCGGTCAAGACTCCCGGTTGATGCAACTTCAGAAAACGCCTGCCTATCATTCGTAGACTCCTTTGAAAATTCTGACTCCATCGGGCAGCGCATCAGTCGAGCTTTTTCTCCGCCAGAAACTTCGACATTAGGTCAGCCACTTGTATGTTGTTCAAGTCGGAGAACGGGAAATGGGTATTTCCATGGATGCCGACTTCCGGCAGGTGCACAACAGTCACGTCGCCGCCGTGCCGGTTGACCGTGTCCCGCCACTTCCTTGCCATTTCCAACCTGACGCGCCACCCATCCTGGCCGGGAATCTCGCGGGGCTTCTCGGGGATGTTGTCCCCGTAAAAGATGATGATGGGAATCTCGGTGAGCTTCGTTAACTCAGCCATGGGTACGCCGATGGCCGCGAGCGGCCCACCGGAACTCGGCAACGCCTCGGGGACTTCTCCCTCCGGAAACAGGAAGCCGCTGCCAGGCTCATACGATACGATCGCCCGCACGTTGCCGCTCTTGACTGCGGTCAGCCACCCAAGCCCTCCACCTTGCGAGTGAGTGACAAAAACGGCCGGCCCAATCTTGCTGAAGAGCGCCGCGCACGCATCGGAGATGACGTCTGGATCGTACGGTCCCAAGTTCGGTGTCATCTGACGGAAGTACTGGTTGAGGGCTTCAGGATCTTTCGAGAACTGGACGCCCGGAAAATAGTCCGGCCAAATGCCAACCCGGAACGTATCGAACCACATCTGCTCATCTGGTACGGCGTCGATCGTCGCCGCGACCGTACTGCGGCCCGCGTTGCCGCGGCGCGGCTGATCGATTAGATATACCGGAAAGCGGCGACGGAGAAAGATCGTCTGGAAACCCTCCCGGCCATCTGGAGTGGTCTCCCAAGTCTTGGAAAACTGGCCGGTGCCATGCAGGAAGACTAGCGGAAGCTTACGTCGATTCTCGGGGATCTGGTAAAAGACATAGGCGTGATCGCCATGCAGTGTTTGGCCCTCAGGGGTTGGCTGTTTCGGATTGAAGGTTCCCGGATTGGCGGTGACCTTACCACCGACAGCAAAGCTGCCTTGCTCCTGAATCGTTAGCGGTTCGGATTTGTCTTTCCTGGCGACTTGCGCACTTGCTGAAGTAAACAGTGCGGTTGCTATCATCCACAGCGCGATCGACCGATTCTTCATGATTTCTCCTGCATCTACTCTTGGCACGTCATTTCTTCTCGAAGACTTCCCGCGCCACACCGATGGCGCTAACCGCGTTCGGCCAGCCGGTGTAAAACGCCAGGTGCGTGATGGTTTCGATCAGCTCTTCCTCCGTGACTCCGTTTTGGCGCGCGATGCGGAGGTGAGACCGGAGCTGGTCGGGGCGGTTTAGCGCGATTAGTGCCGCCACCGTTATCAGGCTGCGATCCCGCTTGGAAAGCTCGGGGCGCTCCCAGATGTCGCCGTATAGCACGTTGTCGGTCAGTTCGGCCAGCTTCGGGGCGAAGTCGCCGATCGCTGCTTGCGACGGCCGGGGCTGTTGGGCTGCGTTCGCGGGTGCTGTCTGGCCTCGCAGGGGCGCGGCGTACTGCGCGTCGCTGACCGTCTCCATCCAGTCGACGGTCTTGCCGTCGAGCGCTTCGACGATGCCGACGTGCGCCATCGGGCTGTTGGGAGCGGCTCCGTGCCAGTGCTTCTGCCCCGCCGGGATCCAGACCACGTCTCCCTGGCGGATTTCGTCTACCGCGTCGCCCCAGCGTTGCACCCTGCCCGTTCCCGCCGTCACGATCAGCAGTTGACCCAGCGGGTGCGTGTGCCATGCGGTCCGGGCGCCGGGTTCAAACGTCACGCGAGCTCCGCTCAGTCTTACCTGCGGATCCGTTTGAAAGGATGAGTCGATCCGTACCCCGCCGGTGAAGTGGTCGGCCGCAGCCGGCTGGGAAGATTGAGCGGCGCTTCGCGTAATGCGGATCGCACCCGGATCGTCGGACGTTTGGCTCTTCGCGCCTGACGATAACACGCAAACCGAGATCGCAATCGCCGCGAGGAATCTCATTGCGCCTCCTCTACCGACCTCAGCGGCCTACCATGTTCAGCAGCGCCCCCGGCAGGCGCGCCCCCTGCATCTCGATCCCGGCGGCTCCGCGCTCGATCTCGCCCAGATCTTCCGCCGTGAGTTCAATCGCAGCCGCGCCGATGTTCTCCTCCAGCCGGTGCAGCTTCGTCGTGCCCGGTATTGGCACGATCCACGGCTTCTGCGCGAGCAGCCACGCCAGCGCGATTTGAGCAGGCGTTGCTTTCTTCCGTTCCGCTACGCTACGCAGCAGATCGACGAACGCCAGATTCGCCTTGCGCGCCTCCGGCGTGAAGCGCGGCACCATATTGCGGAAGTCGGAGCTCTCAAAACTGGTGTGCTCGTCGATCTTGCCGGTAAGGAAACCCGCGCCCAGCGGACTGAAGGGAACGAAACCGATTCCGAGTTCTTCACACGCCGGCAGCACCTCCTGCTCTTGTTCACGCCACCACAGCGAGTACTCGCTCTGAACGGCCGTGACGGGTTGCACAGCATGCGCGCGGCGAATCGTCGCCGCTGACGCTTCCGAAAGTCCGAAGTGCTTCACCTTCCCTTGCTCAATGAGATTTTTCACCGCGCCGGCGACATCCTCGATGGGCACGGCAGGATCGACCCGGTGCTGGTAGAGGAGATCGATCGCGTCGCTTTTCAATCGCCGCAGCGACGCCTCGGCAACTTCGCGAATGTGCTCCGGCCGGCTGTTCGTGCCGCCGCTCCGCGTGCCATCCGGGGCGATGTCGAAACCGAATTTCGTCGCGATCACGACTTGATCGCGAACCGGAGCAAGCGCTTCTCCCACAAGTTCCTCGTTCGCGAAAGGGCCGTACGCTTCCGCCGTGTCGAAGAACGTGACCCCTAAATCGACCGCGGCGCGCACCAGCGAGATCATGTTCTGCCGGTCGGCCGGTGCGTTATAGACGCCGGTCATACCCATGCAGCCGAAGCCGATCGCCGAGACTTCCAGGCCGCTCTTTCCCAATGTTCGCTTTTGCATCGTTTCTTCCTCGCTTATTGCTCCGTCACTGTTTTGGGGCAGCTTCCACCCCGGACAGGCTCAGCAGGCCGGCGGACAAGCGTGCGCCGTGAATCGGAACGCGGGCCAGCGCGGCATTCAACTCCCGCACTTCCGCGGGCGTGAATCGGACGGCGTCCGCGCCCAGATTGTCCAGAAGGTGCGGCATCTTGGTGGTGCCCGGAATCGGCACGATCCACGGCTTCTGCGCCATCAGCCAGGCCAGCGAAATCTGAGCAGGGGTAGCGCCCCTTCGCCGCGCCCATTCTCTGACCAGCGCAACAACCGCCATGTTCTGGGGACGGTTTTCGGGCGTGAACCAGGGAACGCTCCCGCGGAAGTCGCCCCGCTCGAAGCTCGTCTCCTGGTCGATCGTTCCCGTCAAAAATCCCATGGCGAGCGGACTCCAGCACACGAACCCGATTCCCAGCTCTTCACAGATGGGCAGAATATCGGCCTCCGGGTCGCGCGCCATTATCGAGTGTTCGTTTTGCACAGCCGTTACGGGCTGCACAGCATGGGCGCGGCGGAGCGTTTTGGGACCGGGTTCGGAAAGGCCGAAATGCAAGATCTTTCCTTGCACGATCAGATCCTTGACCGTGCCTGCCACGTCTTCGATCGGGACCGCCGGGTCGACACGGTGCTGGTAGAGAAGATCGATCCGGTCGGTCTGCAACCGCTTCAGCATGCCGTCGACTGCCGCTCGAATGTGCTCGGGGCGGCTATTCAGGCCCCCCATCATCCGGCCCGTTTCCGGGTCGATGCCCCAGCCGAACTTCGAGGAGATCGTCACCCGATTGCGGAACGGCGCCACCGCCTCGCCCACAATCCGCTCCACCTCCAGCGGGCCGTAGGCTTCGGCCGCATCGAATAGAGTTACGCCGCGATGATAAGCCGCACGCGCGAGGCCGATCATGTCGGGCCGGCGCGGCGCAGTCGCATAGAAGGTCCCGGTCATGTCTTGGCAGCCGAGTCCGAGGCTCGAAACCTCGAGCTTTCCGAGTTCGCGCCGCCCGCTGACTCGTCGTTCGGCCGCAACGGGTCCGCCTTGCTGCGCAAGCGCAAAACCGCCGCCTATCGTCGAGGCGGCAACGGCGCCGGCCGCTCGCAGAAACGATCGGCGATCCAGGCCGACATTGCATCTCGCTTCGTGATCTTCGTAGGTGTCCATTTCGGTCTCTCTGTTTCAGGCTACGGGAAAACGCAGCGAAGCCGGTATCCAGATCCTGCCGAATGATTGCCTAAACCTGCCGAGTTGCGTGGTTCTTGTTGGCGGCGAGCGCACCATTGGACTATCCTGGGATCAGGAAATCTGAAGTCTTGTGGGTAAAAATGCTCATAACGGTACCCTTGTGGCGGCTGATTCCGCGCAGGCACTGAACCGGGAACTGGCCTCGAAAATTGCCCGGCTGATCGGCTCGGCGGAGAAGCAGGCAACCACTATCCCCCGTCTGACCTTGCACCAGCGGACGGCGCCTACTTCCGCCTGCCACGTCACGTATGAGCCCTCTGTGATCGTGGTTCCGCAAGGGCGCAAAGAGGTACAGATTGGCGCGGACGCCCTGACATACGATTCGTCCCGCTATCTGCTCACATCGATCGATATGCCGGCCGTGACCCGAGTGGCGGAGGCAAGCGAGGCTGAGCCCTGCCTCGCCATCTCACTCAAATTTGATATCGCGATTGTCCGTGAGTTCCTCAGCCGCGAGGAGTTCCACAGGTTTGAGCCGCCGCCGGATAGTCCTGCGCTGTCCACCGTTTCCGTCACAACCGATTTTCTCGGCGCGTGGTGTCGTATGCTCGACCTGCTCTGGAACCCCGGGGACATCCCGTTCCTGAGTCCCCTAATCGAGCGCGAGATCATGTATCGAATCCTGCGCGGACCGGAGGGCGCAAGGCTGCGCGCCATCGCGACGCTGGGTGATCCCAGTCACCGCACCGCCAAAGCAATCGCCTGGATTAAAGGAAACTACGGTAAGCCGCTTCGCGTGAAAGAACTTGCCGATGTAGCAGGCATGGCAGTGACTACGCTGCATCATCACTTCCGGGCGCTTACGGCGATGAGCCCCCTGCAATACCAGAAGCAGATTCGCTTGCAGGCCGCGCGAGCCCGCATGCTCGCTGATGATGTGGACGCGGCGACCGTCGCTTTTGAGGTTGGCTACGAAAGCGCCAGTCAATTCAATCGGGAGTACAGCCGCTTGTTCGGCCAACCACCCATCCGGGATGTCCGTCAGCTGCGTTCGCCAAGCGCACTCAGACTGGAATCAGTCATGCAGCCTAACCAAGTGCCACAATAGCACCTCGGCATCAGCTTAGATTCTGGCAGTATTATCCGGATGAATTGATCAGCCAACAGGCACGCTATGTTTACCGCAATCCGGCGCTGCCCTAAAGGTCGCTAGCCTCGGGCAAAGCGCGATATTACTCGCGGTAAGTCGGCCTGTGGCCCCTGATGTGGTCATGGACGCCCGTCGCCGGGCAGTCGCATAACGATGACAGCCCGCCCACAAAAATAATACCCTTACTTCTCACGCACTTACGATCTCCCGCCTCGCCTTTCGCCCCGCCCCCATGCTAAATCTCCCCCGATGCCGATCTCTCCCAAACCTTTCGCCGCCAATCGCCTCAACGCGCAAAAATCCACCGGGCCCGCGCCCCCGTCGAGGACCGCGCCCCCATCGTCACCTACCAGCCCGTCAACCCCCAGGAGCGCCGCGCCGTCGAACGCGCCGCCATCGCCCAAACAATCCATGGATCGTCTCGCCGCCATCGAAAGCCGCCTCTTCAGCAACCAGCTCACCAACGGTTTTCGGCCCGCCATCCATCGGAACCGCGCCTTCCGCCTCACCTGCGGCTTCGATCTCGTCATTCGCCAGTCCAAACTCGTCCCCACCTTTCTGCATCTCCAGCAACTCCCGTCCGAAAACGACGCGCCAAACGAACCCATCGTCGAATCCCCTCGCCTCCCGCAATACGCACAAAAGACAACCAGTTCCGATTCCGGCAAGCTCTCGGCCCCAACCCAAACGAACCCAAAACGAACCCATTCTCCGATGCCGATCCGCAATCACCGGCGCGTGCACCACAAGGAATGTGGAAAACCTCGCAACCCGGTCTCAGCCTCGGGTTTTTCGCCGCAAATTTCCTGGTGTTTTCGGTCGGCAAACGCGTGTCGTCGCCCCGGAGAGTGGTGATATGCAGCCCGGGCGGTCTGGCGTAGTGTGCACGCCCGGAATGTGGCCGTTTTCGCGGGTTTGGCCGGGGCCTCAACTTTCGTGTCGCACCCCTCCTGTCCGGACAGGATGCCGTCTCTTCTGCGTGCGTGCTAATTGTAAAGAGGTAGTGGCACCGCCCGTCACAGACTTTTCCCCCCGCGCGCGCGTCTGGAAAATAGTGATGCGCATCGCGATGCTGCTCGCGGTAGCGGCGATTGTCCTGGCCTCCGAGCCATCCGCCACACCCGTGGCTGACCCCGGGCCGCTCGGTTGCGCCGGGAGCGCCACTTTAGGCACGTTCCAGCTATCGGTCCGTCCGTTTACCGCCGGCTCGCCGCTGCCGTTGAAATCCGTGGCGTCGATCCCGGGCGGCGCGCGCCTGATCTGGGACCCTGCGCACCTGCGGCTACCGCCATCGAATAGCGCACAGGTGACGGTAATCGTGGTGCCGGCGGGCGATGGCGTGCTGCTGACTCTCGAGCCGCACAAGGCCTCCGAACGCGCCGAATGGCAATTGCCGGAGCGGCCGATGGTCATCGCGCTGGTTTACGGGCCGCAAGGCCTGAGCGAAGGCAAGCTGCAATCGCTGGTGGCGCGGAATCAGGACATCTTGCGCGAGTTGGCCGAGTACGCCGAACAGAGCTCGCAGGTGGAAGACCTGGTGCAGGAACTGGCCGACGCGGAACAATCGCGCGCCGGCGCGGACACCGCGCTCAAGGGCGTTTCCGCCGAATACGGCGTGAATGCCCAGAAATTGAATTCGGCCACTACGTCCGACCAGCAGGCGTCACTACTGCTCAGCGCCCTGGTACCCGCCGCCAACACCTTCGACCCTTTGGCTGCTCAGAGCGCGCAGGTGCAACAAACCGGCGGGCTGGCCGCCTCCGTGGCGGGGCTGTTCTTCGGCAATCCCGTAGCGCTGGCGGCTGGAGGCGCGGCTTTGTTTTCCAATCTGAAAACCGTGCTGTTTCCCAACACCGAGTTTCGCTCCGCATTCGCGCAGAATGCGGGAAAAGGGAATCTGGCGTTGTGCACCAAAACACAGGGGGCGAAGCTCAAAACGAGGGCAGCCTATTTGTGGGCCTATCGTGTGCCGCAGTTGACCAAACCGGCGTTCGCGCTGGCTAAATCCCCCAACGTGCTGCTGGGCATGAAGTCCACCGTCGAATTGAAGCCCGCCAAGGGGACCACCATGAAGGACCTGGCCTTCGCTCGCGACTGGCGGCTGGTCTCCGATTCCGGCGAGGGAGGGTATTCGGTGCCCATCGCCACCACGCCCGCGGGCGCAGTCGAGATCGACCTTTCCAGGGTGAAAGTCCCGGCCGGCGATTACCAATTGGGTTATACGTGGGATTGGGATTCGTTGGCCGTCGCGGGCACGGTACACGTCCACGCGGCCAGCGATTTTTCGACTGTTGAGCTGGCTCCCGAGGAGCACGACAAGCTGATCCAGGGGAGCGGCATCGTCACCGTGGAGCTGCGCGGACCCGATTTCGAGTTTCTGGACAAAACCACGATTCAATCGTCCGCCCGCGGCGCCAAACCGGAAGAGGCGCCGTTCAATCTGCCGCTGGGAAAGGGCGCCGGTCCGCAAAACGTGGTGGCGATCGATATCGACACCGGCAAGCCGGGCACTTATACCCTGGCGCTATCGCAAGCCGACGGCGCGACTCGAAAAGTTCCCGTCACGGTGTTGCCGGAGAATCCGAAAATCTCCAATCTCCCGCTGCGTTTCAATACCGGCGAAAAGCACCAGACCATCCGGCTTACGGGCAGCGGCATGGACCGCATCGAGGCGGTCACATCGGACGCCGGAGAGATCAGCGGAGCATCCGATGCAGACGATTGGAGCGGCGAAATTCACCTGAAAGCGGGCGTCAAACGCGGTCAGACGTTCGCGCTGGTTCTGAAAGTGAAAGGCCTGGACAACCCCCTGACGGTGCCCGACGCGATTGATATTGTGGGACTGCGGCCGCGGATCCAATCGGTGCAGAAATCCCTGTCAAGCGCCCTTGGTATCGAAATCGGCCCCGACGAACTGCCCGCAGGCGTTCCTACTGGATTGGTGCTCAATCTCGACCAGGTGCAGGATTCCACGCGCGCAAAAGTGCATCTGCGCTGCGCCAGCGGCGAATTGCGCCATGAGCTCGATCTGTCAGCCGGCACGGCAACTGTGGGCGCCAGCCTGACCACCGCCGGGCCGGGCGCCTTGTATCTGTCGCTCGATCCGGGCGCGGTAGGGTACGCCGGCTGCCAACTGGCGGCAACGGTGATCTTGGATCCCGATGGGAGAAGCGATCCCTATGTGCTCGGACGCGTGATCCGCGTACCGCGGCTCGACAGGTTTACGCTATCGAGCGAGAAAGTGGGCGATACAAGCTACGCCGGCACGGTGGACGGCCACGATCTTGACGTGATTGAAAAAGTGGGGTGGGATGCGGCCAATGGCGTGCCGGTGGACGCGATTCCGACTCCGGTCCCGGGCGATCACCCCAGCCAGAGCCTGCGGGTGGTGTTGCCCTGGCCGGCGCCCGCTCCGCACGCACCGCTTTATGTCTGGTTGCGTGGAGAGACGCAGGGGCGGAAGACGGCAGTGTCCTTTTAGACAGTGGCGCTGCCCACCCCGGCTGGCTTAAAGTGTAAGAGCAATGGCATTTTTACGTCGAACATGGATTCCGCTTCTGATGGTTCTGACTCTCGTGTCCTGCCGCCGCGATCCCAACGTGGCCAAGAAACACTACCTGGAAAGCGGCAACAAGTACTTCGATCACGGCCGTTACAAGAACGCCGCCATCCAGTATCAGAACGCCATCAAGAACGATCGCAAGTACGGCCCCGCGTACTACAAGCTGGGACTGGTCTTTCTGAAGATGAAACCGCCGCAACCGGGCACAGCCATTCACCACTTGCGCCGGGCCGTGGAATTATTGGAGGGCAACCAGGCTTACCAGGAAGAATTCAAGGATGCCATGATCAAGCTGGCGGAGTTGGATCTCGCCCACCTTTCCAACGACAAATCGGTGATTGAAAACGATGTGCCCCATTATATCGATCTACTGTTCAAGAGAGATCCCAACTCGTTCGATGCCTATCGCTTAACTGGCGATCTCAATTACAAGAAATTCGGGCTGGTAGGCGATTCCGCCGGTCCGACGGTGGCCAACCAGTTTCTGGAGGCGGCCATGGAGAATTACCGGAAAGCCGATCAGATCCAGCCTGGCGAGGTGGGTGTTTCCATGCAGATGGGCATCATCCTGGGGCGCGAGAAGCAGTTTGCTGAAGCCGAGCCGTATTTCCGCAAGGTCATCGAGAAAGATAAAACCGCCTCCCCGGCGATCAACGCCCTCTACCGGCTCTACATGGCGGAACAGAAAACCGCGCAAGCCGAGCAATTGCTCAGGGAAGCGATTCAGAACAACCCGAAGACCCCGGAATTCATGGAACGGCTGGCGTATCATTATGGCGTCCTGGGCCGCCGCGACGACATGCTGACCGAACTGGACCAGATCAAGGCACACTCCAGAGATTTCGAGGCGGTCTATCAGGTAGTGGGCGATTTTTACTGGCGCACGGGGGATAACGAATCGGCCCTGCGCGAATATCGCGAGGGCATCGAGAAAGACCCCAAGCATAAATCCACCTATCAGCACGACATTATCCAGGTCTATTTGCGGCAGGGGAAACGGGCCGAGGCCGCCGAAGTGAACAACGAGATCCTGAAGGAGAACCCCAAGGACCCGGACGCCAAAAGCCTCTCCGCGACTTTCATGCTCGACCAGGGCGACGTCAACGCCGCGCTGACTCAGTTGCAGGCAGTGGTGACCAGTTCACCGGACAACGCCGTGGCGCACTTTCAACTGGGACGGGCTTATCTGGCGAGCGGACGGCCGGACGGGCGGGAGTCCGCGCGGCAGCAGTTCGAACGGGCCATCCAGCTCCAGCCGAATCTGGTCCAGCCGCGCATCGGACTGGCGGAATTGCAGGTGATGCATGGCGAATACGACTCCGCCCTGAACACGGTGCAGACCATCCTGCAAAGAGACCCGGGCAATCTGAACGCAAAGATCATTCAATCGCAGGCCTATCTCGGTCAAAAGAAATTCGAAGATTCCTCCAACCTGCTGACCGGCATGCTGAAAGCCAACCCCAGTTCGCCCCAGATCTACTACCAGATCGGGACTCAGGCGCTGGCGGAACGGAAACCGAAGGACGCCGAGGCGGCCTTCCAGCGCGCCTACGAGTTGCAGCCGTCGAACTCCCAGAGTCTGCTGGGCGTGGTGGACGCGGAAATTCAGCAGGGCCAGCCCGATAAGGCCATGACGCTGCTGCAGAACGAAGCCAGAAAGGCTCCCAATCGCATTGACATCGCGTTCCTCTTGGGCACGACCGCCAAAAGGGAAGGCAAGTTTCAGGAGGCGGAAGCTTATTTCAACCAGGTGCTGAACGGTTTGGATAAGAAAACCAAAGTGCGCGCCAACCTGTATCTGGAAATCGCCGAATGCTACCGGTTGGCGGGCGATCGCGACACCGCGATCGTCAATCTCCAGAAAGCCCGCGAGATTCTGCCCGAGAACGAGACCGTCCTCTCCGCGCTCGGGGTGGTGATGGACCAGGCCGGACACCGCAAAGAGGCGCGGCAGGCCTATGAAGAGTGCCTGCGGGTAGACCCCAATAACGCGCAAGTTCTGAACAACCTGGCCTACCTGATGGCGGAAACCAACGCGGACCTGGATGTGGCCTTGAATTACGCCCAGAAAGCCCGAGGGCTCATGCCGAATCTGGGCGAGATTACCGATACCTACGGGTGGATTCTGTTGAAGAAGGGGTTGGCGGAGCAGGCGATTCCGGTTTTCCAGGACCTGGTGAGCCGCGTCCCCACCAATGCCAGCTACCGCTTCCACCTGGCCAAGGCCTATGCGCAGAAGGGCGACACCGTGAAGGCGTCGGGCGAGTTGCGGGAAGCGCTGAAGTACAGTCCGGCGCACGAGGAACAGCAGGAGATTCAGGACATGCTGTCCAAGCTCGGCGCGGGAAGGTAAGGCAGGAAAAGCACCGCTCCCCTCGGAAGCTGTGGAGAATTGATCAGCCACGACCGCACTCGCGCTTTGGCGAGCAAGGGAGTGGTGCCTTTTCATCGAGCGGACATCAAAAAGCACCGCTCCCTCGCTTCGCGGTCGCGGCTCAGAAAGGGCGGCGTTCCAATTTGCGGCGCAAGAGGTCGAGCGCGGCCTGGGTGGTGAAAACGCGAATGCGCTCGCGATCTCCGATGAATCGGCGGTGAAGGACGGTTGTTCCATCCGGTCCGGAAACTCCCAGGTACACCAATCCGACCGGCTTTTCCTTGGTGCCGCCATCCGGCCCCGCGACGCCGGTGATCGCGACGGCATAACTCGCACCGGTGCGCTCCCGCGCGCCTTCGGCCATGGCTTCGGCCGTTTGCGAGCTCACGGCGCCGAATTTCTCGAGCGTTTCCGCGGGCACTCCCAGCAGTTCGCGCTTGAGAGTGTTGCTGTAGGTGATGAATCCGCCGGAAAAATACTGGGAACTGCCGGGAACCGCTGTGAGACGCGCGCCCAACATGCCACCGGTGCAGCTTTCCGCCACCGCGAGGGTGGCGCCGACCTCGCGCAAAAGCCGGCCAACCAGGACTTCCAGCGCCTCGCCCGAGCGGGAGTATAGGCGATCGCCCAGCAAGCTCGCGATGGCCGGCACAAGTTCCGCAAGGACCGCTTCAGCCTCCGCTTCGGTATCGCAGCGGGCACGCAGGTGGACCTGCAAATCGCCGTTGGCCGCGAGGATGGTGGTGGCGACATTGGGGTATTTTGTGTAAACCGGCGAGATCAGCGCGTCGAGGTCCGATTCCGGCATACCGGTGACGCGCAGGAATGCGGTGCGGATGGCCTGCTTCGGCACGATGTCCTGGAGGCGAGGGAGGCACTGCTGCTCGAACATGGCCTTCAGTTCATGCGGCGGTCCGGGAAGCAAGACGGCCACCGACCCATTCCAGGCGACCCACTGTCCGGGCGCGGTGCCGCGATCGTTGGGCAGGATTTCGGCGCCCTCGATGACGAACGCCTGGCGCTTATTGATCTCGGACATCTTGCGGACCATAGCCGCGAAGCGCCGCTCGAGGGCGTCCGCGATTTCGGGGTGGAACACCATTTGGCGTCCGACAGCCTGCGCGACGGCTTCGCGCGTAACGTCATCCTCGGTGGGTCCGAGCCCTCCGGTGAGGATCACGATCGAAGACCGCCGCATGGCCTGCGCGACAGCCTGGGCCAGGCGGTCGCGATTGTCGCCAATCACGCATTTGCCGACCACCTCCACGCCGAGGTTATTCAACTCGCCGGTCAGATACAGCGAGTTCGTGTCCAGGCGCTCGGGAGTGAGCAACTCCGAGCCGACGGCGATGATTTCGGCATCCATCAGAAGAGCGGCCGGCCCTTGATCCCTACGTCCACGCGGTGAAGAGCATTGGTGGTGGCCACGATCATGGCGCGCTGTGGCGTGAACGCGAGCCCCACGATGCCGGGGCCGGACAGGAACAAATCCGCCTGGCGATCCGGCCCGATGCGCACGACGCCGCGGCGGCCGCCGATGGACGCCGCGATGTACAGATTGCCATCGTCGTCAAAGGCCATCCCTTGCGGCCGGCCGAGCCCGCGGTAAAAGACGTCCACTTCGCCGTGTTCGGAGACGCGGTACACGCAATCGAAACTGGAAGTAGTGGGCCCGCTGACGTAAAGATAGCCATCCGGACCGAACGCCAGGTGATAGGCCGCCATGGAGGGTTCGAGCGTGGCGAACACGAAGATCTGGCGGTCGGCTCCGATCTTGAAAATCGTTCCGCTGCGGTCGCCGACGTAGAGATTGTGCTGGGCGTCGAAAGCGATCCCGGAGGCAACGCCCATGCCCTCAACGTAGACGGACATGTTGCCCGACTGCGACACCTGATACACCATGCCATCGTAGCGGCTGCTGACGTAGAGCACGCCGCGATCGTCGAACGCCAGGCCGGTGGCATTCATCATCTCGGCGACGAACGGCTTCATGGCGAGATTGAGATCGATCTTGTAGACCGCGACGGGGACTTTCTGGCCGCGCGATCCGCTGAAAGTAGTGTAGATGTTGCCGAAGGTGTCCACCGCGGGGTTGGCGACCGGATGGAGATTCTCGGCGACGAGCACGCCGATATCGCACGCCCACGCTTCGCTGGTCTGCCCGGCGCTGCGGACCACCAGATCGCCCGCCGAGGCGCCCTCAGGGACGCGCGCGATGACAAACGAGTCGGAGCTGATCACCAGGGGCGCGCCGATTTCACCGATAGTGACAAGCGGGCGCTCGGCACGCGCGAATCCTTTTCCGCGAATCTGCAATTCGCCGCCGGCGATAGCGGCGGGGGGGGTAACTTGCGCAATATGGGGCTTGTTGTCAGGCGATTTCCGCAGAGGCATCTAATATAGATTAAAGCGTCCTGCCAGGAATAATACAAGTGCCGCGAAAACGCCGGCCATCACGTCGTCGAGATTGATGCCCCACCCGCCGGGCAGCGCTTCCAGTTGGCGCACCGGCGGCGGCTTCCAGATGTCGAACAGACGGAACAGCGCGAGCGCCGCCAGATAGCTTTTCCAGTTGTAAGCGCGGGCGCCGGCGAGAGCGATCCAGGTGCCGATGACCTCGTCGATCACGACGAAATGCGGGTCGGTGATGCCGGTGGCGGCGGCGGTCACTCCGGCGGCCCACACGGCGGGCAGGAACGTGACGGCGGCGAGAACCGCGAATTGCCACTGGCCGAACGCGGCATACCGGTGGAGGAGGATGCCGATGGCGAGCGCGGCGATCGATCCGGCGGTCCCGGGGGCTTTCGGGAAGTACCCGGCTCCGAACCAGGTGGAGATCAGATTGGCTAGTTTAATGCGCATCGGGGCACCAAGCGTCGCGGCTCAGAAACGTGCGGTGGAATTATCCGTGAATCCAGTACATCAGCCAACTGCCGGCGAAAACGATGAGTGTGCACGAAAGAAAAGTATACGCCGCGGCGCAGGCGCGGTCGCGGGCAGTACGGTCGCCGGTCATTGCTGTGGCGGCGGAAATCAGGATGGTGAGAAGCAGCGTCCAGGCGAGATGGGAGATCATGCGTGCCGGACCTTTCGCAATTCCAGGGCATCGGCAAGCGCCAGCAAATTGAACAGCCCGGCCAACACCAGCAGCGTAGTTCCGTATTCGTGCGTCTGGCCGGCAAGGAATGTCTGCGAGTAGTGGAACAGGCGGGCCAGCAGATAGGGCGCGCCGGCCAACAGGCGCGCCCACGCACCGGCCTGCGCCATGATCGCCGCGAGGCCGTCGAGCCCCTGGAGTTCGTCCGCGCCGGGCCAGAGATTGGCGCCGTGGAGGGCGAGCCCGGCGATGGTCGCGCACGAAACCAGCGCCAGCGAGAGGGCGAATTGCAGATAGCGGCGCGCGAGGAGGTATGCGCCTCCCGGGACCAGCCAGCCGAAAGCCGCGGTGAGCGCGAGGTTCATGGCACAATCTCCGCCGGTTGCGCGCGCGGCACGAGGAAGGTTCGATTCCAGCGCGTCTTGGTGAAGAAGTGCGCAGCGACGTCGACGATGTGGTCGATGGACCAGCTTTCCAGGTCCGCCGTGGGCGCGTCGTACGACCAGTAGACGAATACCGGTTTGCCGACCACGTAATCGCGCGGCACGAGGCCCCAATAGCGGCTGTCGGCCGAATTTTCGCGGTTGTCGCCCATCACGAACAGCTTTCCGGGCGGCACGATCAACTCGCCATTTCGCACATCGCCGGCGAACATCTCGCGCCCGCGCGGCGAAGTGTTCCACTGCGGCGCTTGCGGAAAGTTATCGCGGTAGGGATCGATCATGGGGTCGATGTGCTGCGTGTAGGGTTCGCGCAGGCGCCGGCCATTGCGCACCACCTGCTTGTTCTCCATGTGAATGCGGTCGCCGGGGACGCCGATGACGCGCTTGACGTAAATCTGCCGGACATCTTCGGGGTAGTGGAAACAGATGATATCGCCGCGCTGGACCTCGCGATAGGGCAGCAGGTGAGCGCCCCACGAGCCGTGGTCCGAATAGGCCACGCGATCGACCAGCATGTGGTCGCCGATCATGACGGTGCTTTCCATCGACCCTGTGGGGACGACGTAGGCCTGCACCAGGGTGGTGGTGGCGAAGAGGAAAACGATGAGCGTCATGGCCCATTCGGCCACGAAGCCGCGGGGCTGAGCGTGCCGCCCCACCGACCAGACGGTGCGAACGATTTGGAATGTCTTGCGGGCGCAATCTTCGACGGTGACTTCGCGCACGGCGGCGGTCCTTTCCTGAAACAGAGTGGAGATCCAATCGGCGGCGCTGTGAATAGCGAAACGAAGCCAATTCCACGCGCCCGGTGTGCGCGAGACCTGCCGGCAGCGGTCGCGGAAGAACTGCTGCATCTCGCCGCCGAATTGCAGGCGGAACTCGCGCGGGTAGGCGTAGAGCATCACCAGGTAAATGCGGCAGAACCAGCGGGATAAAAGCGAGTCCGTCATTTAAGCACCTCCCGTCACGCCGGCCTTGGGGCGATCGAACAGGCGGCGCGCTTTGGCGGCGCCCACGGCATCGGCGAGACGCTGCGCCTCGGCGCGCACCACGCGCCGTCCGAGCGGCGTCATGCGGTAATAGCGGCGGCGTTCGTCGTCGAGCGCGGGATCGGGCCGCACATCGGATTCTTCCACCATGCCGGCGGCGAGCATCCGCTTGAGGCATCCGTAGAGCGTGCCGGGGCCGAGTTGGAGCGCGTCGTTGGTCTGGCGCGCAACGTCCTGCATAATGCCGTACCCGTGGAGTTCATCGCCAGAGAGAGCGACGAGGATGTGGAAGACGGGCGGCGTGAGCGGGAGCAGATCTTCGAGCTTGGATGGCTTGCTCATGAATACATCCGTCACGGATATATTAGCGCACGAGGGGTGAGACGTCAAGAGGCGGCGTGCGTAGTTAGCGCCCATACGGTTCACTTAAGCCTGGGCCCCGGATCGCTCTCTGGCGTCTGCCCCCAAGTCGGTGGTTGGGTGTTTTTGACGGGTCGCGCAGAACGATCTGTCTCCGGGTGGCCGACCATTCGACCGGAGAGCGCCAACCCCTGCTTACGGGAACGGCGTTTCACAGGATCTATCCGACTTTGGACGGAAGGACCGCCGGCGACAGGAAACCCTTGCTTTGCGGGGCTGATGCGAGAGCCGGGAAAGAGTTAAAGTCTGGCCGGCTTCTCTTGATTTCGCGTCACCTCAGCGGCAGAAGTGCTCCGTACCGAGATCCAAAACCGTCTTGGCCTCGATCTTCGGGGAATGGAGTGCTCCTGCCGCTCCGGAGCGCTTGTTGCCGCAATGGGGCGTGCTTGTCCATGATTCTGGACGTCCCTCGTCGCGGAATGTGGGTTAATATTGCCTTGTGCCCACGGCGGTGATGTTGAACGCCGGACTGCTAACGACGATGTCGATTTGGGAGTGCAGCAAGGAAGCCTGGTTGTAGTTCGTCAATACGAAAAAGTAAGTAAGTCCCGGTGACTGACCGTCGGGATAAGTGAACGTAGCCTGGCCGGTGCAATCCGCGTTTACTGAGTAAGTACCCACCGCGGCTCTCCATTGGACGGGTGGCACTGCGCCGTTGAGGATAACGTGATCCACTGAAGTCAGGTTTCCGGCTCCGTCAAAGTTCGTCAGATTCACGCCGTTGGCGGGGCCGGCAAGAGGCCCTGCTACGATCGTTCCCGTGATCCTGATGGAGTAGTTGCCGGCGAGGCTGGAATTGGAGCAGGCCAGTTGCGCATTGGCAGGGGCCGCCAAAACGGCTCCCAGAACCAATCCAACCGCTGCCAAATGTCTTGCGAGTTTCATGTTTGAGGTTCTTCTTTCTGGGCGCCTGTGCGGCTGCCCAGGTCAATCATCGTCTTTGCGAGCCCGGCTCTCCATTCCCAACGTATGGAATCTGGCTTCCCTCCAGGAGGAACATGGGTTCCCGTATAATGGGCTGGAAACGAACGGGCTTAGATGCCCGCATTCCCCGGCGCGCAGAAAGATTAACGTAGACATGGCGGGTGATTCGTCGACGATTCGCTTTGGGGCCTTCGAACTCGACCTCAGCACCGGCGAATTGCGGAAGGCTGGCCGGAAGGTCCGGATACAGGAACAGCCCCTGTGCGTGCTGGTTTCGCTGCTCGAACAGCCGGGCAAACTGGTGACGCGGGACGACTTGCGCCGGAAGCTCTGGCGAGCTGACACCTTCGTCGACTTCGACACGGGCCTGAACAAGGCGATCGGCAAGATTCGTGAAGTTCTCGATGACTCCGCGGTATCGCCACGGTTCGTCGAAACCCTGCCGAAGCGCGGATACCGCTTCATTGCTCCGATTGAAAAGCTGGCTCCGGAGGAGCGGGCCGGCCAAACCGCGGAACAGTCGGAGGCGAAACGCGCGGCAAGCGCCACGGCAATAGCTGTGCTCCCTTTCGCCAACATGAGCGCGGAGAAAGAGGATGAGTATTTCAGCGACGGCCTGTCGGAGGAAATCATCAACGCCCTCACCAAGGTGCCGGGCATGCGTGTCATCGCCCGCACCTCTGCGTTCCGGTTTCGTGGCGAACAGGATAGGCGTAAGATCGCCGAGGCATTAAAAGTCAGCACTGTGCTGGAAGGCAGCGTGCGCAAGGCCCGCAACCAGCTACGGATCACAGCTCAGCTCATCGATGTGGGTGATGATTCGTACATATGGTCTGAACGTTACGACCGCGAGATGACGGACGTGTTCGCAATTCAGGACGAAATCTCTGCAGCTATTGTGGACAAGCTCAAGGTGAGTCTGGGCGGACATCGAACCGCCCAGCACGCTGCCCCGAAGGTCGCGGCCTATGAGGCGGTGCTTGAGGGCCGCCACCACTGGTATAGGTTCACGCCAGCGGAATTGGCAAAGGCGCTTGAATGCTTCGAGAGAGCTGTAGCTATAGACCCGGGCTATGCGGAGGCTCACGTCGGCATCGCGCACTACTACGTTCAACTGGGAGGTCTGTCGCTGGCCGAGCCGAAGAAGGTCCTGCCCAAGGCCAAAGCTGCGGCCGAGCGAGCCATCCTGGTGGAGCCGACCCTTGCGGATGCGCACGCGGCTCTGGCCCAAGCCGTCCTTTGGTTCGAGCATGCTTGGCCGGAAGCCGAGCGGCATTTCCGGCGCGCGCTGGTGCTGGCGCCGGCAGGGCCGTTGGTTCACATCGCATACGGTGCCTTGTATTTACGCCCCTTGGGACGCTTGCAGGAGGCTTTGGCTGAAATAGATCGCGCCCTGGAATACGACCCCCTTTCGCCGCTCTTTCGCGCCGAGCAAGGGGTGACCCTGCTCTACGCGAAGAGGTATGACGAAGCTGCGGAATGCTTCCGGCGGGCGCTCGACATCGACTCTAACTTTTTCCTGGCGCTAGACGGTATGGCCCTAGTGAGGTCTTACCAGCGGCGGTCTGAGGAAGCGCTTGCTCTGGCGAACCAAGCGGTTCAAATTCACGGACGGCGGTCCCGTCCGCTGACCCTACTCGGAATTGTATACGCCCTGGTAGGCCATACCGGAGAAGCCCACTGCGTGTTGGATGAACTACTGGAACTCGGAAGCCGAGACTATGTGCCTGCGGCCAGGGTCGCCGGGATCTACGCCGCCCTGGGAGAGAAAGACGCTGCCTTTGAATTGGCATTGAAGGCCGTGGAGCAGCGCGATCCCACTATCCTATCGGTTCAGGCCAGCCCGGTCTTCTTTCCGCTCCGCTCTGACACGCGCTTCACAGCACTGCTGGGCCAGGTGAATCTGGCATAAAGACCCGACCCTAGCTATTATCCTCACCCTCTATGCCAACCCAAAAACAAATCACAGCCAATCGCCGCAACGCGATCAACTCCACCGGACCTCGCACTGATGAAGGCAAGGCCCGTTCCGCCATGAACGCCCTCAAAACCGGCATCGACGCCAAGACCCAGCTCATCCGCGGCGAAACCCAAACCGCCCTCTCCGAGCTCACCGCCGAATATCACGATCAGTTCCACCCCACCACCCCCGTCGAGCGCATTCTCGTCGGTACACTCATCGATTGTGAGTGGCTCCTCCGCCGCTTCCCCGCCATCGACACCCAGCTCACCGAAAACGCCTGGCACGTCTTCGATATCACCCTCGGCAAAGTCTTCACCGATAACTGCGACGTCTTCGCCCGCCTCCAGCGCCGCACGATTCCACCGAGCGCCACTACCACAACGCCCTCCGCGAACTTCGCCGCCTCCAATCCGCCGAGTCCGACCGCGAACCCGTCCCCGCAACCCCACCAATCCAAACGCCCAATCCGCAAATTGGCTTCGTTCCGCATCCAGCCGCGGAACCCTCCGCCGCCCCCGATCGGGAGCAAAATCCGCCTCCTCCGGCACACCGCCCCGCCATGTCCTATACTGGAGTTTCCCCAAGTTTTCGCATTGACTAGGAGTTCGTACGTAAATGTTTGATCTGTTCAATTCTCAAAGGGCCAAGAAGTACGTGATGAGCGGCATCCTGGTGCTGGTTTCCGCGTCCATGCTGTTATACCTCGTGCCCAACTACAACAGCGGCAGCAACGGGCCCGATGCCGTCGTCGCCAAGATCGGCAGCACCACCATCACCGAGGCCGAAGCGCGCCAGAACATCACCACCCAAACCCGAGGCCAGAAGATCCCCGCGGAGATCATCCCCAACTATGTCCCCAACATGATCCAGAACATGATCAGCGATCGCGCCATGGAATATGAGGCCCACAAGCTGGGTCTCGAAGTGTCCGATCGCGATCTCGCCGACTATCTCCGCCAGAACATGCCCAACCTTTTCCCCGACGGGAAGTTCGTCGGCACAGACATCTACGCGGCCATGCTGCGCCAGCAGGGTATGTCCATCGATCAGTTCGAATCGGATCTCAAGCGCACCATGCTCATCGGGAAGCTGCGCGAGGTGGCCATCGAAGGTTCCGTCGTGACGCCCGCCGAGGTCGAGAAGGAATACCACAAGAAGAACGACCAGATCCAGCTTCAGTACGCCAAGCTCACCCAGGACAAGTATAAGAAGGAAGTCGAGCCCTCCGCCGAGGACATGCAGCAATACTTCAAGACCAATAGTGCCTTGTACCAGGATCCGGAAACCAAAAGCCTCGTCATCCTCGTTGCCGACGGCGAGAAGATGCAGCAGACCCTCAATCCCACCGATTCCGACCTTATGGTCATCTACAACCAGAATCGCGACGCCTTCCAGACCAAGGAACACGTCAACGTGCGCCACATTCTGCTCATGACGCAGGGCAAACCCCCCGCCGATGACGCCAGGATCAAGGCCAAAGCCGAAGACATCGTCAAGCAACTCCGCGCCGGCGCCGATTTCGTCGAACTGGCCAAGAAGTATTCCGAAGATCCCGGCTCCTCCCAGAAGGGCGGCGAATACGACAACGTGGTCCGCGGGCAGATGGACCAGGCGTTCGAAAAGGCCGCCTTCTCGCAAAAGCCCATGGTCATCAGCGATCCCGTGAAGTCGGTCTATGGCTACCACATCATCCAGGTTCTGTCCCATGAAGATGCCCGCTTGAAGCCTTTTTCCGAAGTCAAGGACGAGGTCGCCAAGCAGTGGAAGCAGCAGCGCGTGAACGACATCATGCAGAAGATTTCCGATCGGGCGCAGCAGGCTTTAGCCAAGGATCCCGATCACCCCGACAAGGTGGCCGAAGATCTCGGCATGGAGGTCTTTCACGCCGATGGCGTGGTGTCCGGACAGCCTGTTCCCGGAGTCGGCGTGAGCGCCGATTTCGACCAGGCCATCGCCGGTCTGAAAAAAGGCGAAGTATCCCAAACCGTCTCGCCCGCGGCCAGTAAACTGGTTGTCGCCGAGGTGACCAACATCGTGCCCGCGCATCCCGCCACCTTCGACGAAGTGAAGACTCAGGTCCACGACGCTTTGATCAACATCCGTCTCCAGAAGATGGTCCGCGATAAAGCCGCCGAGTTGGCGAAAGCCGCTCGCGACAACGGCGGCGATTTGGCCAAGGCCGCCAAGGCCATGGGGCTGGAAGTAAAGACCACTGAACTGTTCAAGCGCCAGGCCAGCGTCGATGGCCTCGGCTCCGCCAGCTATTTCGATGTGGCATTCAACGACGCCGTCGGCGCCGTGCTCGATCCCGTTCCCATGCCGGATGCCACCGTGGTGGCGAAAGTCGTCGGGCGCGTCGATGCCGATATATCCAAGCTCCCCGGACAGCGTGCCCAGATCGTCGAATCCCTCAAGGGGGACAAGGCGCGCGAGCGCAATACCATTTTTGAAGCCGGCCTGGTGTCCGAGCTCGAACGCAAGGGCGTGGTGAAGGTCAACCAGGACGTGATCAAGCGCATCGTCGCCAGCTTCCACTCCGGCAGCTAACCGATGATCCACGATGCCATCGACTTCCTGAAGTCGCTCTACAATCCCGACAGGCTGATCCAACTTTTGGGCCTGCTCCTTTCCAGTTGGCCGGGATACGCGGCGCTGTGCGGCTTGGTGTTTGCCGAAACCGGCTTGCTGGTGGGTATCGTTGTCCCTGGCGATTCCATGCTCTTCACGGTGGGCGTCGTGGTCGGAGCCGGGCATTCAAATATCGTGCTGGTGGTCCTCCTGCTTGCGCTGTCAGCCATTGTTGGCGATTCCGCCGGTTACCTGCTGGGCAGGCAAACGGGTCCGCGCATCTTCTCCCGGAAGGATTCCCTGTTCTTTAAACAGGAATACGTGGTGCGCACTCAGTCGTTTTACGAGCGATACGGCGGAAAGACGATTCTATTCGCGCGTTTCCTACCGGTTGTCCGGAGCTTCGCTGCGTTCATGGCGGGCGTCGGGAAGATGCCCTACTTCCGATTCCTGCCATTCAGCTTGTGTGGCGGCCTCGGTTCCGTCACGTTGCTGACGATGTTAGGGTACGAACTCGGCGGAACGCCATTCGTCAAGCGCAACTTCGACAAAGTAATCCTCCTCATCATCTTCCTTTCCATCCTCCCCACCATCATCGAAATCCTGAAAGCCCGCCGCCGGCGCGCCGCTTGAATCGCACCCCTCACGCAAAACAAAAGCATTTCACACAGAGCCACAGAGGGCACAGAGATACACCTTCCGTTTATTTTTGCCATGGCCTCCGCCGCCACGCCGCCGGAATCGCCGCGTTCGTTGATGAGCCGCGACCGCCAGGAAGCGGTGCCTTTCTTGGTCTTTCTCTGCGTCCTCTGCGCCTCTGTGTGAGATGCTTTTTCACGTGATAGCATTTACCGAGGAGCTCACCCCCACTTGTCCCGTCTCGTATTCCTCGCCGGCCTTTCCGTTCTCCTCCTGAACGCCCAGGAGCCCACCCGCGTCTTCATGGAGCACTGCCAGCGATGCCATTCCCCCAATAGCGGCGCACACGCCCCCCTGCCCGATGCCATGTCCTCCATGCCATGGGAGACCATTCTCAGAGCGCTCGACTCCGGAGTCATGAAAGCCCAAGGCGCGTCCCTCACCGCCGACGAGCGCAAAGCCGTCGCGCGCTATCTCGGCAAGGTCGAGTCCTCCGTGCCGCCGCAGATGGGCGGCCATTGCCCGGCCGGAACCAGGCCCGCGCCCGGATCCGCGTGGAACGGATGGGGCGTCGACGATTGGAACACCCGCTTCCAGCCCGCTGCCTCGGCGCTGATCGACGCCAACACCGTCGGCCGCCTCCGCCTCAAATGGGCTTTCGGATTTCCCAATGGCGCCACCGCCTTCGGCCAGCCCACCATCGTCGATGGCCGCCTCTACACCGGCAGCAACGACGGCACGGTGTACGCTCTCGACGCGCGCAGCGGGTGCATCTACTGGATGTTTCAGGCGCAGACGCTGGTCCGCGCCGCCGTCGTCATCGGCCCCGGTCCGCGCGCCTACGTCGGCGATCTCGATTCCAACTTCTACGCGCTCGACGCCGATACCGGCGCGCTCATCTGGCAGAAGAAGCTCGATTCCCAGCCCTTCACACGCATCACCGGCGCTCCCAAACTACACGCCGGCCGCCTCTACGTGCCCATCGCGTCGCAGGAGGAAAACGCCGGCTCGCAGCCGCAGTATCCCTGCTGCACGTTCCGCGGCAACGTGGTCGCGCTCGATGCCGAAACCGGCAAGGAAATCTGGCGCACCTTCACCACACCCGAAGCCGGGCCCACCAGGCGCAGCGACAAGGGCGTGCAGTATTACGGGCCCTCCGGCGCCACCGTCTGGTCTTCTCCCACGCTCGACCTCCAGCGCAACCTCCTCTACGTCGCCACCGGCAACGGCTATTCCGACCCTCCCGTCAAGACCGCCGACGCCATCGTGGCCATGGACCTCGCCACCGGCGAAATCCGCTGGACGCAGCAGGCCACTCTCGACATGTTCAACTGGGGCTGCGGATTCAATACCCCCACCGGCAACTGTCCCGACAACGCCGGCGACGATGTCGATTTCGGCTCCTCTCCGATTCTCGTGAGCCTCGCGGGCGGGAAGCAGATCCTGGTCGCCGGTCAGAAATCCGGCATGGTCCACGGACTCGATCCCGACCAGAACGGCAAGTTCGTCTGGCAAACGCGCATCGGACAAGGCGGCAAACTCGGCGGCATCGAGTGGGGCATGGCCGCCGCCGATGGCATGGTCTTCGCGCCGCTCTCCGATTGGGACCTGCCCACCGCCGGCGGCCTCTTCGCCCTCGACGCCGCCACCGGCAAAGTCATCTGGAAAACGCCCGCGCCCAAGCCCACGTGCGCCGGACACCCCGGATGCTCGCCCGCGCAACTGGCCGCCGCCACGGCCGTCCCCGGCATCGTCTTTTCGCCATCGATGGACGGCCATCTCCGCGCCTATCGCATGACCAGCGGCGAGATCGTCTGGGACTTCGATACCAACCGTCAGTTCCCCACCGTCAACAAGATTTCAGCCCACGGCGGCTCGTTCGCCGGCACCGGCCCCACCGTCGCCGACGGCATGGTCTACGTCAATTCCGGCTACGCCAACACCGGCGGCCTCCCCGGCAACGTGCTCCTGGCATTCGAAGTCGCCAACTAACACCCGCCATTTCCCCACGACCATATCCTTACTGAGCCGCGACCGCAAGGGAGCGGTGCCTTCCCGGCCAACAGACCTTTACGCCGCCAGCAGGGTCCTTCTCCGCGCTGTCCGTTGGCCCCGAAAGCTGACCGCTGATAGCTGATAGCTGACAGCGGGTGCGCGACGTAGAAGGGACCAGATCCTTGGCGGGCCTTCAGCAACTCGTTCTTATCTTAATCCGTGTGCATCTGCGTCCATCCGTGGCCTATTTCTTGATGTCCGCCAAGAAAAATGCGCCACGGATGGACGCAGATGCACACGGATGAAACACTTGACCGTGCTGGATGTCAGCCGCGACTGGGCAAGACAGCCTAGCGTAGGCGTACGCTCAGATTCTTTCCGTTTTGTTGAGCTTTCGCCCTCGGCGTCACTTTCGCGTCGCGCACCCGCTGACAGCTACTACCTTGACATCCCAACCCCGCTGCGATACTTTGCAGGACTTATGAATCGCCTCACGCTCGCTCTCCCTCTGCTGGCCGTTTCTCTCTGCGCGCAGCAGTTCGACGAAGATCTGCTCAAGCACCTCACCTGGCGATCCGTCGGACCGGCGGGAGCCGGCGGGCGCGTCGTCGATATCTCCGTCTCGGGAGATCCCGCGCGCATCTACATCGCCACCGGAGGCGGCGGAGTCTGGAGGAGCGCCAATCAGGGCACCACGTGGGAGCCGATCTTCGAGCACGAAAGCGTGGGCGCGATCGGCGCCGTGGCCGCCGATCCGTCGAACCCCGACACCGTCTGGGTCGGCACCGGCGAGGCCAATCCGCGCAACAGCGTGTCGTGGGGCGATGGCGTCTACAAATCGACCGACGGCGGGAAAACCTGGCGCCGCATGGGCCTCAAAGATTCCCAGCACATCGGCCGCATTCGCATCGATCCGCGCAATCCCGATGTGGTCTACGTCGCCGCGCTCGGCCACATCTGGGGACCGAACCAGGAGCGCGGCGTCTACAAGACAACCGACGGCGGCCTCACCTGGACGCAGAGCCTCGCCATCGACGAAAACACCGGCGTGGTCGATCTCGTCATGGATCCCGGCGATCCCAACACGCTCTACGCCGCGGCATACGAAGTCCGCCGCGATGGATTCGCGGGCGGCGACCCCGGAAAGCAGTGGGGGCCCGGAAGCGGAGTCTATAAGACCAGCGACGGCGGCCGCAACTGGCGAAAAATCACCCAGGGATTGCCGCACGACGATCTCGGCCGCATCGGGTTGGCGGTAGCTGCCAGCAATCCCGCCGTCGTCTATGCCGTGGTGCAAACCCCCACCACCGCGCCTCTCGGCACGGGCGATGAGAACGCGCCGCCTCCGCCGCCGCCCGGTCCGCGCACCATGCGCGATGGCGGAGTTTTCCGCTCCGACGATCGCGGCGAAACGTGGCGCTGGGTGAATTCCGTCGACAACCGCCCGTTCTATTACAGCCAGGTGCGCGTCGACCCCACGAATGAGAATCACCTGTTCGTGCTCGGCGCCAACAACTCCGAATCCGACGATGGCGGCGCCACCTTCCGCAACGTCACCGAGAACATCCACGTCGATCACCACGCCCTGTGGATCGATCCCAAAAATCCGCGCCACATCATCGACGGCAACGATGGCGGCGTCTATATGACGTGGGACGGCGGGCGCACGTGGGACTTTCAGAATCAGATGGCGCTCAGCCAGATGTATTCCGTGGACGTGGACATGCGCCGACCCTACTATATTTACGGCGGCTCGCAGGATTATTGCTCGTGGGCCGGCCCCAGCGCCACGCGCAACCAGGTGGGAATCAAATATGCCGATTGGTTCAAGGTGCAGACGGGCGACGGCTTTCAGGTGCGCGTCGATCCCACCGACTACAACATTATTTATGCGGAATCGCAGAACGGCGGCGTGGTCCGCCACGATCTGCACAGCGGCCGCAACACCAGCATCAAGCCCACCGCGCGCAGCGGCCAGCCGGCGTATCGCTTCAACTGGGAAACGCCGCTCCTGATCTCCGCGCACGATCCCAAGACCATCTTCATCGGCGGAAATTTCGTGTTCAAATCGACGGACCGCGGCGACTCGTGGACCGCCATCAGTCCCGAACTGACGACGGAAAAGGTCGGCACCATCACCACCATCGCGGAATCGCCGCTCGATGCCGCCGTGCTATACGCCGGCACCGATGACGGCAACGTCTGGGCCACGCGCGATGGAAAGAACTGGAAGAATATCACCGGCAATGTGCCCGGCATGCCCGGAAAACGCTGGGTCAGCCGCCTGGTGGCCTCGCGGTACGACGCCGGCACGGTATTTCTAGCCTTCGACGGCCATCGCAACGACGATTTCACCACCTATCTCTTCAAATCCACCGATTACGGCGCCACTTGGAAGTCGATCCGCGCCGATCTGCCGCCGGCAACGCCCGTCCGCGTGATCCGCGAGGACGTGAAGAACGCGAATCTCCTGTTCGCCGGCACGGAATCGGCGGCGTACGCGTCGATCGACGCGGGTGCGCACTGGGTGCGGCTGACGAATCATCTGCCCACCACGCCGGTAGCCGATCTGATCGTCCATCCGCGCGATGGCGACCTCATCGCCGCCACGCACGGCCGCAGTTTCTGGGTGATGGACATTTCGCCGCTCGAGGAACTCACTCCCGCCGTGCTCTCAAGCGATGCGCACCTGTTCACGGTGAAGCCGGCGCTCTCGTTCGATTACCGCGTCTTCACCAACGACGAATTTTTGGCCGAAAAGCGCTTCATCGGCGAGAACCCTCCCATGGGCGCGACCGTCAGCTATTATCTGAAATCCGGCGGTGACGACGTCAAGCTCGCGATCGTGGACAAGAGCGGCGCGGTGGTTCGCGAACTGACGGCCACCAAGGAGAAGGGTATCAATCGCGTGCAATGGGACCTGCGCGGCAAGCCGCTGGTTCAACCGGGGCGCGGTGGACGCGGTGGCCGTGGCGGTGGTGAGGGCAGCGGTGGGGGACGCGGCGGCGATGCCCCCGCTGCCGAACCGGGAGCCGCACCAGTTCCCGGCGGGGGACGCGGCGGCGCCAACTCCGCGCTGGCCGATCCCGGCGATTATGTGGCTCGCCTCACGGTGGATGGCAAGGAGTACACCACCCCCGTCCACGTCGATGCCGACCCGTACGTGAATGTCTCAGCCGATGATATCCAGGCGCGCCGCGGCGTGATTACCGCGGTCATGGCGCTTCAGGCCAAGACCGAACCGGCGAATTCCAAGGCCGATTCGCTCGACACGCAGTTGGGCGCACTTTCGAAGAACGTGCCCGATGCGCCCGCGGCGATCAAAGATGCAATCGCCGCGGCGCTCAAGGAATCGGGCAAGGTGAAAACCGAAATGGCGCGCATCAACCGCGGCGTCACGCAGTTGTTCGGGCAGATCAGCGGATCGCCGTTCCTGCCCACCGTCACCCAGCGCGAACAATTGGAGGACTTCCAGAAGGATTTCGAGAAGCAATCTGAAGCGCTCGACACGCTCGTCAAGACCAGCGTTCCGGGAATCGAGAAGCAGTTGAACGACGCCAACGTGCCGCGGATTTCGGTGAAACCCTAACAGATACCGAGGGCGCCGTTAATCAGCGTGCAGACCTGCAAAAATATTGCGGAGACACTTAACTTGCGCGGCACGAGCCCCAGAGCCGTATGCCCACTGGTCGAGGACGCCGGCGAAAAGCTTAGGCGATTCTGCGCCTGCACGGAAAGAATCGCCAAGCACGTGCCCGCCAGGGTGAGCATCGGCTTCCGGAAAGATTGCTTCATTTAGTTCCCTCGGCTTCCCAAAAAGGATATCGCAGTCTATTGCGCGGCGCGCAGGATCTCGGGGACCATCGACGCATTCAAATGCTCCAGCCGGCTTTCCTCGATGCCGCCAATGCGTCCGAGAATCGTGATCGACAGCATCGCGTGATTGAAATCCTTCCATTGCGCCATCTCGCGTAACGGATCGAGCGCCTGATCGTGAAGCAATTTCAGGAACGCTGGGTCGCGCCCCGTTGTCATGCGATAGAACAGCAATGCGCCCTTGTTGCGATCCGTCCAATTCAGGGAATAGAGCAGCGGAATGAAACGAGCCGCCGGGATCTGCCTGGTGACCTCGAGGCCGACCGTGGACAGCACTTCAAGCGCCCGCACGGCGTTATTGCGAACGCCATCGTCGGGATCGAAGGCGGCCGTCACCAGCGCCGCAATCTGCTCCGGCGATCGCTCGGCGTAACCGAGCGCCTGCGCGGCGTACGCACGCTGCCGCGCATCGCGCGATTCCGCCAGCACTTTGAGGACGATGGCGGAATGGGCGCGCGTCCAGGCGAGCAGGCTCAACTGGTCGGCGTGCGTCGCGGGGTCCTCGACCAAGGCATATCCTTGCGAATCGTCTTCCATGGTCGCGCCCCGTTTCACCGCCCCAAGGACGTCTTTATCGAATTTCCGGAAGATCCCCATCGCGCTCGCGGGAAAGCTGACATCGCCGTGAGGCGCCGGATTGAACGTGAGCGGCCGAGTTCCCACCTCGGGCAGCCCGATATAGACCGAGCTGCGCCCGTCCTCCAGGCAGCAGACTCCGGAGAATACCGGTTTGCGTCCCGCGACGCGGCTCAATGCCTGCAAACCGCGCTCGCGGACATCGTCGGATGGAAGTTTATCGCCCTCCTTGAAGGGCAGAGCGGCGCGCAGGGACGGAAGGTCTAAGTGGCCGTAGCCATAGAAATCGATGGTGCCGATCCTATCGGACGGCGATTGCGCAAACGCCGGAAGAAGAGCGAGGAAGATCAGACTGCGCCGCATGGCATCTATTGTGCCACTGCAAGCGTAGCGCTCGGGTTCTCGACACTGGGCGATAATGGAAATAGCCAATGACGCCGAGTGGTTTCGTTCGTCAACGAGAACTCGCCGAATCAACGCCGCCATTCGCAAGCTGGATCCGGCTGTTGTCGCGCATGCAGCGTTTGCGATTGGCGAGGACTCGACTGGCGATCCGGCGCTCTTTTTCCGCATTGTGCTGACCGATTCTGCAAATTCCGTGGACCGCTTGTCTGAGGTTGGCGACCGCGTTTCGGAGGTGCTGGTGGATTCGCTTCATCCTCTTGAGAATTGGCGGCTCATACCCTACTTCAGTTTCCGTAGCTTTTCAGAGCAGCAACAACTCAATGACCCGGAATGGTCGTAGTGCCGGATGGAGCTACACGAAGAGCTGTTACAGCACGCCTGGGATCTGGCAAAGCGGCCAACGCTACGCAAGCCGATTTGCGGCGCGCTGTCTCCGCGGCCTACTACGCGGTATCCAGCTCCTCATCTTCGAGGCGTGTTTGAACTGGAGTCGCGCGGATTCGCGACAAAAACTGGGCCGGATGTTCGGCCATACCCTAATGAAAAAGGTTTCGAGCCAGGTGATGGACGCAGCGAGCGACCCTACGGAGGAGAGGACGCCGCGGTGGTTGCGAAGCTCACGATTTTGGCTGGCATTTTCGTCGGGCTGCAGGACAAAAGACATGAGGCGGATTATGACACCTCCCGCCAATGGACCTTCACGCGTGCGGCGAAAGAGGTGCTCGCGGGAAAGCGAGCGTTTCAGCTTTGGGATAAAATCGAGAACGCGAAAATCGCCCAGGAATATCGCGTCTCGCTCTTAACCAGGCTGAGAGATTAAAGCGACTCATTGCCAGCCGGCAGAAAGAACTCCGGGTTAGCCCCAGTGCTGTTCACTTAACTGGTTGAGCGAGCCGGCGGCTTTTTCCGAGTAGCGTGATCCGACCGAAGTTGCCAGAAGCGCCGGACACTTTCTGATATCGCCCCTAACGCTCCTGCGCCAAGCCCGAAATGTCGGTAAACGCTTGGCGACAAGGGAGGGAGTAATTTATCCAGCGCCGCTCTAGACCAGCCTCAGCATCGGCGACTATGCGTCCGGGTGGATCGCCGGACCACGGGGCGTTTCTTGGGAGTAATTTCCAAGAAGCCGCTTCGCAGCACGCGGGCGAGTCTCATCGGTTCGATGAGCTGAACGCTCAGGTGCCGGCGCTATGCGGTTCCAATGGCGCTCTGGCCGCCGTTCGTATCTGATGTCATTATCTTGACTGTCCCAACCACCGAGAGTATACTCTTCCAATCGGGCGGTGACGGCATGCGTAAGCTATCGATTGTTCTTTTCCTGGCGGCAGGAATCGTCTTTGCCTGCGGCGACAAGCTCATGCTGGTAATGCGCGTACGGATCGCGCAACTGAAGCTGGGACATCCGCTGGCCATCCTTGCTTATACTCAACGCGATCTGCGGAGCTCGGTGTTGGTTCGTCAAATCCAGTTGCAACCAGATGTGAAGAAGGCGGGGCATCGATTTCAATTTGTCGAGGACGCCGCCAGCTTCGACAGTGCTCTGAAGGCCCAGAAATACGACGTCGTCCTCGCGGATGTGACTCTGGCCGATCAACTGAGCCAGCGCGTAACTTCCTCGCCGTTTCGCCCGGTGCTTCTGCCGGTGGCATACCAGAGCACCAAGCAGGAAGATTCGGCGACGCAGAAGAAGTTTCACTGCCTGCTAAAAACTCCCAGCGACTCGGACCGTTATTTCGAGGCTGTCGACCAAGCGCTGCAATGGAAAGCTAAGGCCGCAGTCCATTAGCGGCCGGCGGATGAACAAATATGGGGTGCGCCAAACTCTTTGTGCTGCGGACCGTTCCGCTGCTTGGTTTTGCCGGCTTCCTGCACGCGCAAGCCTGGGTCAACCCGCAAGATGAGGGAACCGTAACACTTCTGTATCAATACGGCTTCGACCGCTACCATGCGATGTCAAACGGCGAAGCGGTCGACAGAGGCCACATCTACCTGCAGAGCGTCATGCTCGACGTGGATTACTCGCTCACCGAAAGGCTGGCGGTGCGCGTCGGAGTGCCTTTCATCGAGGGAAGGTATGACGGAGACCAGCCGCACCTATTAGTTCGCGGCGATCCGGACACGGCAGTGGAGCTCGACAACGGAAAATACCACGGAAGCATGCAGGACATGCGCTTCGATATACGCTACAACGCGAGCCGGAGCGCTCTGATGGTTACCCCTTTCGCGCAGGCTATCATTCCCAGCCACGACTACCCGACGCTGGGTCACGCGGCGGTCGGCACCGACCAGCGTGAATTCCGGGCCGGTGTGAATGTCGGAAGGCAATTGAATCCGTGGATCCCAAGAGCCTTCGTTCAGGGGCGATACGCGTTCGGCATCTCGCAGGAGGTAGTCAACATCGCTCCCAAACGAAGCTATGCCGAGGGTCAATTGGGTTACCTGCTTACGCGCAAACTCTCGCTGCAAGGGTCCACCGTCTCGACCCATAGTTACAACGGAATCGACTTCATCAACGGACTGTTCCCCAACAACCTTCCCGAGGATCAGTACCTGAATCATGACCGGATCAGCCGCCTGAACCTGCTGGATATCGGCGCCTCGGCGAGCTATGCGATCAACCGGAAAACCAACGTGTTTGTCGGCTGGGGCCATTCCCTCAGCGGCACCAACACTCACCTGCGCGACCTGGTGCTGACTGTAGGAGTAACCACAACCTTCACGGGCCGCTCACATGAGGAAAAAGATTGCGTTCTGCCCTCTGCGGAGTCGAAGCAGACACTGAGCTGCACCTGCGCCAAGAGGTAGCTACACCAAGCCCACGCGGCGCATCAAACTCTGAAAGCGAGGGTCCTGGCGGAGGTTATCGAAGCGCGCGTCCACTTTCAGCCACGTCATCATGGAGGAATGCCGGACGAAGGCCTGTTCGAGCTGGGCCAGTGCCTGTTCGCGATCGCCGAGGCCGGCATAAATGAGGGCTAACTGGCCAGGGTCGAGCGATGCCTGTTTGGCCAGCTCCTGCAAACGGATGAGGGTCTTCAGCGCCTCCTCCGGTTTGCCGGTCACTGCATGGATATACGCCAGGTCGGGTGAAAAATCGGGATCAACTCCGTCGATCTGCAGGCTCTTCAAGAGGGCCTCGATGCCCTTGTCATATTTTCCCTGGTATACGTAGGCCCACCCCAGAGTGTACAGAATGCTGGACTCGTTCGGATGCACTTCGAGCAACGCCTGGCACTGCGCAATGGCCTGATCGTAGCGCCGCGCGCTGAGGTAGGCATCGGCCATGACTTCGTTGGTGAGGACAGCGAGCGGGTCGAGTTCGACCGCCCGGCGTGCCTCGGCGATACTGGCATCCGCGCGGCCCAGGTAGCGCAGGATGTTGCCGTAGGACATGTGGGCGGTGGGATAGCCGGGGTTGAGCGCGATCGCCTTACGGTCCTCCTCTTCGGCGGTCTTCCAATCCCAGTCACGGAGGGCGATCACGGCGATGGCGGCGTGAGCATCGGCCAAGGTGTCATCGATGGCGACTGCTTTTCGGGCGGCGTCGATCGCGTTATCTCGCACTTCCTCCCAAGGGCGTGCGCCAATCCATCCGAGGCCGGTCCAGGATTCCGCAAGACCAGCATAGGCGGCGGCATATGCCGGATCGATGACGGTGGCTTGCTGGTAGGCTTCGATGCTCTTGGTCAACGACTCGTCAGTAAACTGTCCCCAGAAGAAACGGCCCTTGAGATACGCCTCCAATGCCGCCGGGCTTACCGCGTGTTTGCGCGACAGCCGTCCGGATTCCTCTGGCGTGATTTGCGCCTGTACCTCGCCGGCGATGGTGCGCGCGATTTCACCCTGCAACGTGAGCACATCGCCGACGTTTCGATCGTACGTCCAGGACCGAAGCGCGCGATCGGTCGAGGCTTCGATCAGTTTGGCGGCGATCCGAACGTGGTCGCCGGACCGCAAGACGGAGCCCTCAATCACGGCATCCACTTTCAACTGGCGGGCAATCTCCTGAAGGGGCTCTTTCGTACCTTTGAACTGCATGACGGAGGTGCGCGAGATGACGCGCAGCGAACTGATCTGCGCGAGATTGGCGATCAGGACATCGGTCATGCCGTCGGCGAAATATTCCTCTTCGGGATCTTTCGAGAGGTTTTCGAGCGGCAGGACGGCAAGCGAGGTCACCTGATGTCCGAAGCCGGGGAGCCAACGGCGCCATTTCTGGGGCAGCAGGGGGATGCTTAACAGAGCAATGGCAGCCGCAATCGCGCCGATCCAGAGGACTCTCCGGCGGGCGGGAGGCCTGCGAGGCTGCTTCAACTCGAGCAGGAGTTCGCGTCCCGACGGGAAACGGCCGTCCGGCGCCTTGCGCAGACAGCGCATCACGATTGGCTGCAGACCGCTCGCCCTGAGTTCGCCAAGTTCGGGCGGTTCATGGGCGCGAATGGCGTCCAGGGTCTCCATTTTCGTTTGGCCCTGGAACGGGCGTCTTCCGGTGAGCATTTCAAATAGGACGGATCCGAAGGAAAAGACGTCAGAACGCGGATCGACCTTTTGCCTGTCTGCCTGCTCCGGCGACATATAGGATACGGTGCCGATCAGCAGGCCTTCTTCGGCCACTGCCCGCGACCCCGGGTCAGCCGGATCCTTGGAGAAGAGAGGCCCCATTTGCGCCAGCCCGAAATCCAGGATTTTGATTCTGCCGTCCTCGGTTAGAAAAATGTTTTCCGGCTTCAGATCGCGATGCGTGATCCCCTTGGTATGTGCCGCTGCCAGCCCTTCGACTACCGCGGTTGCGATCTCCACCGCCTGGTGCAGTTCGAGGGGCCCTCGATTGAGCCGAGCGCGCAGGGTTTCGCCGCTCAACAGCTCAGTTACCGCATACACAATCCCCTGCTCGTCGCCGAAATCATGAATGGCGAGGATATTGGGATGCGATAGAGCGGCTGCTGCCTTGGCTTCGATTTCAAATCGCGCCAGGGCATCGGGGTGGGTGGAGAGATGTTCGGAAAGGACCTTGACCGCGACCGGCCGATCCAGCCGAGTGTCGGTTGCACGGTAAACTTCGCCCATTCCGCCGGCTCCGAGCCACGACTCGATGCGGTAGTGGCCGAACGTGCGGCCAATCATCTGGCTGCGGCGGTCCACCGCCAGAGCTCTGGCCGCAACCTCCAGCGCCGGCCGGTCGAGCACCATGGCGGTCTCGGTCTCGTAGCCGAGCAGGGACTCGACTTCCCGCCGCAGTTCTTCGTCAGCGCCGCAGGCTGCCTTCAGAAACTCGGAACGCTCCCGGACGTCGCGTTCCGTAGCGGAATGGTACAACTGCTCGACTTGATTCCATCGCTCCGCGTTCATTTGGCTATCCACGCAGCAGTTCGCGGCGCAACCAGACCTTCGCGAGCCGCCAGTCGCGCAGCACCGTCTCCACCGACACCTTCAACACCTCCGCGGTCTCTTCGACGCTCAAGCCTCCGAAAAAACGCAGCTCCACCATCTGGCTTTTTCGCGGATCGATTGCAGCCAGAGAGCGCAAGGCGTCGTCCAGGGCCACCAACTCGCTGCAATTTTCGACCGGTATGGGAACCGCGTCGAGCGAAAGCACAGGAGATTTTCCCCCGCGCTTCGCGTATTGCCGGGAGCGGGCGAAATCCACCAGAATGCGCCGCATCAACTGGGCTGAAACGGCGAAAAAATGCGCCCGGCTCTGCCAGCGCACGCGGTTGGTCTGCACCAGACGCAAATACGCTTCATTGACCAGCGCGGTGGATTGCAGCGTGTGTCCGGTTCGCTCTCCTGCCATGTAGTGATGAGCCAGACGGTGGAGCTCACCAAAGACCAGCGGGGTCAGCCTCTGCAAGGCATCCTGGTCGCCCTCGCTCCAGGCCAGAAGGAGTTCGGTAATGTTCTGCGGAGGTGCCGACTCCATAGGGCGCTTCCCAGGTCTGAGTGACTGCAATCGAGGAGGATTATATCACCACGACTCAGACCCGGGACGGCCCCGCTGCGGACCTGCGGCCCTATCGATCCCCGCAGCCGGCACGCGCGTTTCCTGGATTGAGACTGTGAGCGTACACATACTGTCCGACTTTCAGTCCCAGAGACGCTCCCGCGTCCATATCGGTCCGGAAGTGGATTCCGCCGTAGACACGAGCATCAGAGATGTCGTCAGTGATTTCGGTGAAGTTGTTATACGTGAGGACGACACCAGGTACCGCCGCGTTGGACAACGAAACAGAGAAGCGGGCATTACCGAGGATTTGCTCCAGCACTGTCGCCGCCGCGTTGCTCAACGCCCCGTGGGCCGCTGGATAGCTCGGGAAACACGGAGTGACGATGAAGGGCGTCCACGACGGATCGGCAATTGTCGCGTCATTACCGTCGTCCGATGCGTTATGGATCGCGGTTTCCGGCCGCCAGAAGGTGTAGTGGTATTTGGAATCGAAAGTAGCGATAGCGGCATCGTTGATCGCCATGCCGAGCAGCGCCAGGTTGTGCGCATTCTCGACCACGGAGAGCGATTGAGCGGTACTGATCTGCCGGTAGACGTCGTTGAACACGCCGACTGGAGTGACTGCGGCGTAGAAGAGCGCGACGTTGGCCCGGTCCTGCGGCCGCATGGTGCTGGTTTGGCCACCGACCAGGTCGACCTCGTCATAAGCGACGGTATAACGGCCGCTGGTGAGCAGCGGCGGTGGACCCAGCCGGAACTGACTGCCACTGAGGAGAACGAACGGCGTTATGTCTTTCCATTGGTAGAAGGCTCCGCCGGCGGCTGTACAACTCGGGGTGGGTTGCCACACGCCCGGCTCCGTCGATGACGGCAAATAGAACTCGGAGGGGGAGGAACCGTCATTGGCTCGCGCGGCGATCATCGCGGCGGCGGCTGCCTGGCCGGAGGCAATTCCCGATGCCTTCGGCGCGCCCTCGGGAATTGTAGAAAGCGATGTAGCGAGTGCGGCATCGAGCGTTGCACCGTTGGTAGGAAAATAATTCTTCAGCACGTCATGCGCTGCCTGGGCGGCCGCGGCTTCAACCGACGCGTTGTCGGGCGCTGTGACAGTGCCGAGATACGGTTTGTATTCTTTGGTGATGGCGTTGACCGCTTCGAATACGGCCAATTGCGTGATCGCCGCGAACCGGGCCTGCGGGAAGGGAGGCTGGCTGCTGACCGTGTTCTGCATGATGGCGTTCCAGTCCAATACGACATCCGCCCTGCCGGCCGCCGGCAGTAACGTCAGCGCGAGTGCGGCGCAGTATGGTTTCCAGAGTTGGTTGGTTTTCATTGTGTGCACCTATGCCTTTCATATGGTTTCGGCGAAAGGCTCGGCGGACTCGTGAAGTGCCATGCCACCGTTCCCTCGCTCTAGAAGCTCAAGCGGGAATCGGCCGGTAAAACTGTAATCTGCTTCAAAAAAATGTCTGCGATGCTTGGTGAGGGCGAAAGCTGGGCATCGTGCGCGATCTGAACCTCGGAATGCTTTTCACGGAATCCGGAGCCGCCTGATTACAAATAGACATCGAAGATGCGTTGCGGTCTTTGAACGTGGAGGCATGGAACCAATTTGCGACGGCCATGCTGACTCAGCTTTCCTGCAGCGGCTCGCCGAGTGATGAATCAGCGCGGGTTCCGGGTGGTTTGAATACCTTGTCAGGGCAGCTGAATCTGTTCGCAAAAGCAAGGTTCGAGTTCCGCCTAATTACTCCCCGCAGGTCGGCCAGCATCCGGCGACGGCGCACCACGTTCACCTGGTCAAGTAACGCCCGACGATGAGAACTGTCCTGCCGATGATAGCCCATCCCTGACGGCGTAGCGTTCACGAACCCCGTAAAGACGGGCCCATAGCCACTTCCTCCAAAGTGGGCATTATCGTACACTGACCGCCGAACTGGGCTCGAGGAAACGCTGAGCTGACCGCCGGCCGTATCGTCCCCCATCGGTTACAAATCATTCTGCGCCACATGGACCGGTCAAAAAACTCCACCGCCTACTAGGGGCAGAAGCCGGAGAGAGCGATTCGGACGCCCGGGCTTAAGTGAAACGCATTGGGGTTAGCCCCTCGAACAAGACGCGGTTGCCTGGGACCGCGGTGCGCCTTACAATTGGCGGCAGGAGCTCACCAGTGCCCGCGCTCTTACAGGACCTCCACTTCTCCCTCCGCCAGATGCGGAAAGACCCGCGGTTTGCGGCGATCGTAGTGCTCACCATCGCGTTGGGCATCGGCGCCAATACCGCGATTTTCAGTTCGCTGAACGGCTTTCTCCGGCCGCTGCCGGTACGGTCTCCGGAACAGATCGTCGTACTGGCGGCGCAGCTTAAGACGGACGAGACCGGCCTCCGCTTCCGCTTTTCCTACCCCGCGCTCAACGATCTCCGCCACCAGGCCGACCGGTTCAGCGATATCTTCGGCTTCAACGCCATGCTCGGCGGCTTTCAGGTCCATCGCAAGGTGACCTCATTTCTCTACAGCGCGGTCACCGGCGATTACTTCCCGGCGCTCGGCGTGAAGCCGGCGGCCGGACGCCTGTTTCTGCCGGGCGAAGGAGAAGGCCGCGGCATGGAGATGCCGGTGGTGCTGGGCTACTCGTTCTGGCAGCGGATCTTCGGCGGCGACCCCGGCGCGGTCGGCAAACAGGTACGGCTCGATGGCATGAGCGTTCGCGTGATCGGCGTGGTGCCGAAGGGGTTCCTCGGAACCTGGGCCGGCGCCGAAATGGACGGCTATCTGCCCGTCAACGCACTCAGCCGATACGACGATGCGACTTCCGATTTCTTCACCGACCGCACCCGCCGCATGCTCACAGTTATGGGCAGGCTAAAGCCGGGCGTCGGCCTGCGTGAGGCGCAGGACTCGCTCAACGTCATCGCGCGCCGCCTGGAACGCCAATACCCGGCCACCGATAAGGACATCGGAATCCGGGTGGTCCCGGAGCAGTTGGCGCGGCCGGTGCCGGTGCGTTTCATGGCGGAGTCGCTCCCGCTCATCCGGCTCTTTCTGCTGGCGCTTGCCGCGTTGGTGCTGCTTCTGGCATGCATGAACGTCGCCAACCTGATGATGGTCCGGGCCAGCGCGCGCCAGCGGGAAATGGCGATTCGCGCCGCACTCGGCTCCGGACGCGGACGCCTGATGCGGCAGACGCTGACCGAAAGCTGCCTGTTGGCATTCCTCGGGGCCGCCGCCGGCCTCCCGTTCGGCAAATGGGGTACCAGCGCTTTTGTGGGATCGATCAGCGCCGGCACCAGCCTGCCCGTGAACGTGGATTACAGTTTCGACTGGCGTGTGTTCGGTTACGCCCTGGCGGCGGCCATTTTCGCGGTGGTGGTGATCGGCCTCTGGCCGGCCATCCGTGCCGCGCGGACCGCCGCGCACGCCGCGCTGCGCGATGGCGGTTGGGGCAGCTCCGTGGGGCGGACGAGCCTGCGCATGCGCAGCGTGCTGGTGGTGGCCCAGGTGGCGGCGTCGCTGATGCTGCTGATTGTGGCAGGGTTGCTGGTGCGCGGCCTGCAGCATACGCAGCGGCTCGACCTCGGCTTCCAGTCGGACCATGTCCTCAACGTTCGCCTCAACCCTCAAGATCTCGGCTATAGTAACCAGCGCACGCGCGATTTCTATCGCGAACTGAAACGGCGCGTCGGCGCTGTGCCCGGCGTGCAGTCTGTGAGCCTGGCGTTCAGCGTGCCGCTGGGCTACATTTTCGACGGACGGGACGTGTACATCGAGGGCCGCCCCGTAACGCCGGGCGATAGTACCCCGCATGTGATGACCAACGCCATTGACGGAGATTACTTCGGCGCCATGCGGATTCCGCTCGTGCGCGGGCGCGTGTTCACGGAGGGCGACGACGAGAAAGCGCCGCGAGTGGCGATTATCAACCAGACCATGGCCGCGCGCTTCTGGCCGCATGAGGACGCCATCGGCAAACGTTTCGCCTTCAAGTCGGGTGGTCCGCTCTGGCAGGTGGTGGGAGTGGCGCGCGACAGCAAATACCTGGTGATTTTCGAAAGCCCCATGCCGTACTTTTATGTTCCGCTGGCGCAAAACTTCTATTTCATGCGGGTCTTGCAGATCCGCGCCGCCGTCCCTCCGGAGACGCTGCGTACGAGGGTGCAGCAGGAGATTCAGGCGCTTGACCCCGACCTTCCGCTGGCCGATTTTCAAACCATGACGGAATCGTTAAACGGGTTCATGGGCTTTCGCATGTTTCAAATGGGCGCCCAGCAGGCCGCCGCCATGGGGCTTCTGGGTCTGATTCTGGCAGCGATCGGCGTTTACGGCGTGGTCTCGTATGGCGCGGTGCAACGCACGCACGAAATCGGCATTCGCATGGCTCTGGGCGCCGAGCCCGCGCAGGTCTTGGGCATGATTCTCCGGCAGGGAATCTGGCTGATCGCGGCCGGCGTCCTCTCCGGCCTGGTGGCCGCCAGCGTTTTCACCCGCCTGACCGCCCGCGTGCTGCCGCTGATTGACCGCACCGATCCCGTGGCCTTCGGAGTAGTCACCCTGCTGTTAGCGGCAATCACGTTGTGGGCGTGTTACGTTCCCGCGCGCCGCGCCATGCGGGTGGATCCGGTGGTGGCGCTGCGGCACGAGTAGTACCTACATATGCGCCCGCGGCGGGTAGACCGGGTGCCCTGCCTTGAGTTCGCGCAGGTTCGAGTTGGCGGCGAAATCTCCGGGGTCGAAACGCAAAGCCTGCTCGTAGCTGGCAATGGCCTCCTCGCGCCGTCCCAGGCGCGCGAGCGCATTGCCGCGATTGCGGTAAGCCTCCGCGTACGCCGGAAAAATCTCGATGGCGCGATCGTATTCGGGAATCGCGCGGTTGTCGTCGCCATCCGCCGCGTACTCGACGCCGATGGAATAATGCGCCTTCGCGCTCTCGGGCGACGTCTCCACCAGCTTGTCGTAGAACCGGTGGGCGTTGAGCCAGTCCAGATTGCGCACCGCCGTGCGCGCGCCGAAAATCAGCGCTGCCGCGATCAGCGCCGGCTTCCAATAGCGGCTGCGCGCCAGGAGAATCGCCATCAGCAGCGCCAGCCCCAGGCTGGGCGCATACATCAGGCGCTCACCCATGATGGTGCCGATGGGAAATACCAGGTTGGCGGTCGGCGAAAACAGGATGGCATAGGCCACCACCGGCGCGCGGTATGCGGGCCGCCTCCACGCCACATATATGGCGGCCGCGGCCAGCGCCAGCCCCGCCCAGGCGCGCCAATCGTCGAGCCCCATCACCAGCCGGATCTGCTTGTACGAATAGTCGGCCGAAAGGGTGATCGGAACCGCCGCCTTATATAAATAGAGACACTGCACCCACAGCGCGGTGATCCATCGTTTGCCCGCGTCCACTAGAAACGTGGGATTGTCGATCGGTGGAATCTGCGAACTCCGCGAAAGGATGTTGTGCGCGATCAGGGCAATCGCAATGATTGCGGCTGCGCCGGCTGCCGGCAGCCACGAATCGCGCAGGCGCGGACGCTTCTGTGGAAAGGCCAGCGGAAGCGCGGCGAAGGCGGCGGCGCTTTCTTTCGAAAAAACCGCCAGTGCAAACAGAACCAGCGCCCACACCGGCCGGCCCCGATAATACAGAATCACCGCAGCCAATCCGAAGGCAGCCGCCATGAGTTCCGCCGATCCCACCACGGACGTTGTGGCGTCGGTGTGGACGGGGAACAGCGCGAATAGAGCTGCCGCCAGAAACGCGACGCGCGGCGGCGTTTCCACCAGGAGCAGCAGCCGATAAAGCGACAGTACCACCGCGAGCCCCAGCGCCAGGCCGAGAGCATGAAACATCGCGGGGTGCGAACTGCCTCCCGCGGCCCATGTGAGCGCCCAGATTGTCTGCGCCACGGGCCGGTATAACTCGAGACCGCGGTTGTCGGGCCAATAACCCGATTTCCAGATGTGCGCAAGCTGAGCCAGCGAATGAATGTGTAGCGTGTTGTTCTCCACCAGCACGATGCGGTCGTCGAATACGAACCCGCATGCCAGCGCACCGGGATTGGGGAGCAGGAAAGCGGCCGAAAGCCACAGCGGAGCGTGGCGAATGGGCTCGGGAGTCTGGACTGTCTGACCTTCCGGTGCGGCAGGCTGCAATTGCTGCCGGCGAAGGCGGCGGGCGCGGCTCACGCCCGCAATATAGCACAGCGGATTTCACCCAACGGCTGAAGAATCTCTGCTATCTAAGATTAGGAGCAAAATCTCTGATTATCTGCTACAATCTTGAGAACATAATGAACACAAATTGTTGCAGAACGCCTGAGGCTCTCGATCGGAGCGGGCGTCACGCGTGGATCATGACGAGGGTAATCGTGCCGTTGATCGTGGCCGGCGCCGCTCAGGCGGTGACGCTCGCACTGCCGAGCGGCAATTACACCTGCTCCTACACGATGAACGCGATTTCGGGCACCGGAAGCGCCTGCCGCGGTGGCGCCACCACGCTGACCAATCCGGGCGTTTTGAACGGCGTCGGTTTCTGGCTGGCGGTCGGCGGACTGGATTTGGGATCCCAGGGCGGCTCGATCATCATGGACACCATCGGTCGTGAGCCGGCGCTGAGCGCTGGAACGGCGATACCGGTTTCCTGGGTTTTCGATTTTTCCCTCGCCGATGGCGGAGGCCCCGGAGACCCGGCCTGGCAACTTAACTATACGCTGGACGACGTGACCAGCGACACCATCCTGGCTCACGAGTCCTTCTCGGGTGTCGATTTCGGTCTTGTCACCGGCAACGGATTAATCACCACAACGGCTTCCTCGAACGCTGGCGACATTCTTGACGTAAGAGTGAGACTAGTGGAGTTGGGCGATCCTGAAGATGGCTACGACCTTCAGGTGCGGATTCCGGAGTACCAAACGATTGATGTGGGCAACGTGCCGGAGCCTGCCACCTTCGGTCTCGCCGGCGCGGGTCTAGCGTGGCTGGGATGGCAAGCCCGCAAGCGGCGCCGCCATCTAAATTGAAGTTGCAATACCCCCTTCCACCCGCATAGGGGTGTACCCGCGCGGACCCCGCATCAAACCATTTGTACGCTTAGCCCTCTTGGGCTAATTTGAATCCATGAAGCGTCTGTGTTTGACCTGCAAAAACAAGGGATGCGTGAATTTCTGCCGCTTTAGGGACCAACCGGCCCCTTCACCGAAGGTCATCCAGTTGAAGGGCTAGTTTATGGCGACTTGCGGAAATTGCCGGCATGGTTCCGTCCCTCAGTCCACACCCACACCACTGCTCCAGATCCGGCACGGCTATCGGGCGCGCTGGAACGATCTGGCCTTTACCGTGGAACGCGACGCCAGCGGTTGGACTCTGCGCATTCTCGATTCCTCCAAACGCGAACTCTACGCGGCGCATCGCATCGGCCCGCAAGCCGCGCAGGTGGCCGCCGCCGAGTACGCGATTTTTCGCGTTCTCGGCCCCGCAAGCGCCATCCAAGCCGATCGCCTCGCCAGAGAACTGAACTGGCAGGCCTACTGGTAGAGGGGCTTGTTCCGCATGGAGCGGGATGCCCTCTGGGCCCGGCTCAGTAGGCGCTGTCGTTTCAACGCATAACTGAAGAGCCGCGACCGCAAGGGAGCGGTCCCTTCATAATTTGCCTGAATTTTGCAACTCCCTCTGGCAGGCTTCCTCCTGGCATCGGCCACCGCTTTTTCGGCATAATCGGAGAGCGGACCGATGACTAACACTTGTTTCCAAATCATCGTCGCGGGTTTCGCGCTCGGTGCGAGCGCGGCCGAACTCCCCGTAATTCCCGGAGATTCCACCCGCGGCGCCAAACTGTTCCAGACTCAACAGTGCGTGCACTGCCACGCGGTAAACGGCGCCGGCGGGAAGGTCGGAATCGACCTCGGCCGCAGCGTCAGCCGCAAATACACCCCCGCGCTTCTGGCCAGCACCATGTGGAATCACGGCCCGGTGATGTGGGGAGCCATGGAAAGCGCCGGCATCGAAACGCCCAAGCTCTCGCCCGAAGACGCCGCCGATCTGTTCGCCTTCTTTTACTCCGCGCGCTTCTTCGACCAGCCCGGCGGTGCCGCCCGCGGCCAGCAGACTTTCGCCGCGCGCCAATGCGGCGTCTGCCACGGCATCGAAGATTCCAAAGCCGAAGGCGCACCGCCGGTGGTCCGCTGGGAATCGCTCGCCGACCCTGTCGCGATGGTCCGGCAGATGTGGAATCATAGCTACCGCATGCACGATGCGTTTGCCCGCCGGCACATCGAGTGGCAGGCGTTGACCGCGGCGGAACTCGACGACATCCTCGCTTACCTGCGGTCGCTGCCCCAAACCGGGAAACTCGCGGCGCATTTTTCCAACACCAGCGGCACCGGCGGCAGGCAGGTGTTCGAATCGAAGGGCTGCGTCAACTGTCACCAGGGAACGCTCGCGCTCGAGGATCGCCTGCACAACATGACCCTCACCGATATCGCGGTGGATATGTGGAATCACGCGCCGCGCATGCTCCAGCCGCCGCCGGCGCTATCTGAAGAGGAAATGCGCAGTCTTCTGAGTTATCTGTGGATGCGCCAGTTCGTCTATGGCGGTGGCAGCGTAACGGCCGGCAAAAAGGTTTTTCAGGAGCGCCACTGCGCCGAATGTCACGCCGAAGGGACGCACGGCGCGCCCCCGCTTCCGGGTCAGGCGAAGCAGTACTCCGAAGTCTCGATCATCTCCGCGCTGTGGCGCCACGGCCCGCAAATGGCTCGCCGGATGAAACAGGCAGGTATCGCCTGGCCTATGTTCGGCGGCCAGCAGGAAGTGGCGGATTTAATCGCGTATTTGAATTCGGTGCAGTAGCGACGTAGCGTTGTGACAGGCCGGGAACGTCGTTGACACTCTAGACCGGCAGCATCGCTGACACTTTGCCGTTTAAAGCGACCCACGCATAGATGCGTTTGCCACAGAGTGCACCGATGATTCAAGCTCTTTTCACCGGGCGCCGACCGCCGCGCCCTGCGGACGCACGATGAGATTGTGCTGCCATCGGAGCCCACTCGCCATCGGTTCCGGCAGATCGCGCCGCTGTGTCTCCAGTGCCTGCGCCGGACGGAAACTCCACTCGCGTCCGTCTATGTCCGTCTGCCGGAATTGGATTATCCGTCGGGAGCGGAAATGCGGCGGATCTCGCAACAGGGGAGTGTGAAGTGGAAATGCGGAAGGCCTTGGCGGCATAGGTGTGTTCGATCGACGCCACCACGTAGCCGCGGCTGACGAGGTTTTCGATCAGAGACGTGTAGTTGAAGCCCGTACTGCCGGCGCCGTGAAAGAAGATGACGGCAGGGAATTGGGCGCGGCTTTTGGCGGCCGGCGCGTGGTCGGCCGCGTGGGAAGAAATCGTCCCCGAGACGAGATCGGGCCAACTCGCAGCGCAAGGGCGGCGCAAGCGACTCTGAACCTCAGGGACCGCGTCCATCTGTGGGGCGCCGGGGATGTACGGCGCCCGGGTATCGGGGGATCGGTCGGCCGGATCCCAGATACAGACCATCAACTCGCGCCGCGCGTTGGGATCGGCGGAATGATCTGCGCCTTCTGCGCGAGAGTGGCGCCAGCGGCGAATAAGAGGCCGGCGAGACGGGCGCATGGCATTCCGTTCATCTTATACGATGGCGGCCTCGCCGGCGCGGCGCGGGCAGTTATTTTCGGGTTGCAACAAAGGTACCGGATTGGACCTCGCTCGCCATCGTTCCGCTCATGCGGCTCGACGACTCCATGGTCCCCTGATAGCGGACGGTGACTTCGGGAGCCTGCGGGGGATGGAACGAGAATTGAACCCGGTCACCCACCACGGTGCCTTCCACCTTCCAGTGGTATTTGCCAAAAACTCCCTCCAGGCGGTCTCCGTTTTGCTGAAACGTGATCATCGGAGTGTCGACCTCTTTGCCGTTCTTGTCGTGATATTCGATCTGCCAGGTTCCCGTCAGGCTGGTTTGCGCCGCCGCCGTGAGAGCAGCGAGCGCGCACACTACGAGCGTTAGTAGCGTCTTCTTCATGTTTTCCTCTCTGGTTGATTCGGTGGTTTCAACCACCGAGCTTTACGATCAGGCGATGGAACAGGTGTAACATCACAACTGAATTGCCGAGAGCCCAGGTCAGGCTGAACAGGACCAGTCCGCTGCCGGCGACGGAAACGAGAGGGAGCGCGAGCCCCTCGCCCGTGGCGAGCAACAATTCGGGCACTACGGAGCGCCACGCGTCCAGCCGGTCATGAGCGATGTGGAGCGCGAAAGTCTCCACCATTTCCTCTTCCCAGCGGAGGCGAAACTCGCGCGGATAGAGGCGGAGCAGCAGCCGGTAGATGCGGGCGCTCATGATTTCACCCCGGCCGGTTTCCAGTGCATGGCTTTGGCCTTGCGGATGAGGGCCTCGACGCGCTCCAATTCGGCATGGAGCAGCGCCCGGCCTTCCGCGGTCAGTTTATAGGTTCGCCGCCGGCTGTCGGCATCCGGAGCGCTTTCCTCCTCCTCGACCAGTTCGAGATCCAGGAGGCGCTGAAGCGTGGTGTACAACGTCGCCGGGCCCATGCGGAAGCCCTGGTCCGATAGCGTCCGGGTCTCCTGCATGATGGCGTAGCCGTGCTTCGCGCCGCCGGCGAGAGCGAAGAGGGTGAAAAAGACCGCGGGGGTGAGGGGCGGCTCCAAAAGGCTCGACATATCAGCTATAGATATATCAATTACTGATACATGAGTCAAGAGGAAATTTCGGCTGCGACCAAAAAAAACCCGGCCCTGCCGAAGCAGGGGCCGGGCTGACTCTCCTTCAAACGGCTCGCGCCGTCGGACGGGTTCGCTACGTTAGCGATCGTGTCCGCCGCGATGCGCTTCCTTCGGCGCGGGTCGGCCTTCGCGGGCGGCATTGCGCTCTTCCACGGAGCGGCGTTCGAGAGCGTGGGCTTCCGCGGGGCGCGCCACTCCCGGCGCGGGGCGATGGATCGCGGGATAGGGGTGAACGTATACGGTGCGGTTGACCCAGGTGCGGCCCCAGCGCGCGTTGTTAATGAAAACCGCGTGGGCGCCCCAATCGAAGTGGATTCCGCCCGCTGCCCAGCCCCATGGGGCGAAGAAGCCGCCGATGGAAACGCCGAAGCCGAAGCGGACGGCGCCACCGATGAAGAAGCCAGGCGCGGGCGCGGCAAACACGACTGCCGGGCTGTAATAAGGAACGACGACGAAGCCCGGGTTCACCGGCACGATGGTGATATAGGGTCCGCCGGTCACCACTACTTGCGGGTTGGTCCGCAAATAGCCGTAGCGATAGGCCAGGGCGCGCTGCCTCTGGACGGCGTTCATGACCTCCTGCTGCTCGGCGAGAAAAGCGTTGCCCAGGTCGGTGGTCCAATTCATATCGGAAGCCATCATGTCGAGCACGGACGGGAACGGCAGGAGGGCCTGCACGCTGGGATCCCAGGGGAGCTGGTCGGCCTGGATCGCGTTGGCAAGGGCTTGGCCGGTCAGGTAGTGGTGCTCATCGGCCCACTGGGCGGCCGGCTGGATGTCGTTGGGGAAAGTGGCGGCGGCAAGAATCTGGGCCAGGAGCGGATCGGGATAGAGCGCGATCCGGGCGGTTAGCTGGTCTAGTTGCGCCGGGGAAAAAGATGGCGGCGGGGCTTGCGCCAGGAGCGGTGCGGCGAGGGTCCCAGCCACGATGATGGCAGTGGAAACAGCAGCTTTGAACTTTCGCATTTTGCGTCCTCCGTGATGTTCATTCAGTGTACTCACACCGCGAGAGAAGCAAGCGGGATTCCAGGGTTCGGCCGTCGCATTCTCATATAGATAGGGGCTGGCTCGGGGAGCAGGGCGGCTGAAAAGCACCACCAGGCGGACGGAATCGAGCATGCGCGGCGCAGGTCAGCGCGGCGCAGCGGGCGGAGTAGTGGCCGCGTCCGGCTCGCGGGTCCAGACCTGCGAGCGGCCCAGCAGGGAGATTCCGATGAAGCCGCGCACGGAGACCTGTTGGCCGCCATTTTGTAAGCGGAGCTTGCAGCGGTAGACGGATCCGTTATCGGGATCGAGGATGTCGCCGCCGCTATATTCTTCGCCGTGCGCGGTCAGGCCGCGCAAAATCACCATGCCGACGATGGGTTGGTTCCTGCGCTCGTCTTTGCAGAGGTCGCAGATCTTTTTTCCGTTAGGATCGAGAGTGACTTCCACGCGTCCGAACAGGCGGCCGTTGTCCATGTAAAGCACGACGATGGCTTTCGGTTTGCCGGTCTTGTCGTCGATGGTTTTCCATCGCCCGACCGGCGTGAGTTGCCCGGCCCGGGAAGTCCAGAATGCCGCCATGGTGAGAAACAGGACGGCACGCGCCATTGTTACCCGCATCGGTACCGTAAATTTGGGTTGCCTCCAACCAGGGGCATTATGCGCCTTTCTCGGGCGGGCGGCAAGGCGGGAAACCGGCAGGTTCTTCGCCGCGTCCCAAAGGTGATGCAACGACTGCTGGGGCTTGTGGCGCTTGGTCCGCTGCTGGCGGGGGCGCAGACGGTTTACACTCCCGAAAACGAACTGGCGCTGGGCAAACAGCTTGCGGCAGAGGTGGAACAGCATGCGCAGGTCATCGCCGATCCGGCCATTACGGGTTACGTCGATCGGATCGCCCGGAAGGTGGCGGCGGGCGCGAGCTTGCGCGCGGCCTTGACGGTGAAAGTCATATCCGGAACCGATAACTATGCGATTATTTTGCCCGGCGGCTTCCTCGATATCGGCACTGGCGCGATCCGGGAGGCGAGGAACGAAGCCGAACTCGCGGGTGTGATTGCGCACCAGATCGGCCACCTGATGCTTTGGCCGGCGAGCAATCCTCCCCAGCCCGGTGCCGTCATCACGATCCCACTGCTATTCATGGGCCCCGGTGGGTTGTGCGTCCGCGGACCGGCGGGCGCATCCGGGGCGGGATTGGCGATGCCGGTTGGTTATATGGCCGCAAGCCGGACGACGGAAGCCAAGGCCGACGAGTTGGGGCTGGGATATCTGGACACGGCGGGTTACGATCCCGGCGCGCTCGCCGATTTCTACGGACGAATTCCGAAGGCGAAAGCGGGGACGGCTTCGCGGGTGTTCGATCCGGGGTTGACGATGCCCGAAGCGACGAGGGCACAGGCCGAAGAAATGCGGAACGCGCGCGTTTTCGTGGTGAATACTTCGGAGTTCGAGGACGTGCAGCGCAAAGCGGCGGGACTTGCGCCGGCGCAAGCCGCGGTGCGGGGCGATGCGCCGTCGTTGAAGAAATGAGGGGAAAGCACCGCTCCCTCGCGGGGTGCCCTGGGCCCGGCCCAGTAACGCGCCTACTCCAAAGCTCCCGGGTAGATCGACATGCCGTTTTGCTGGGCCTTGAGAATCTGCCCCGCCTCGTCGGCGAAGGCCCGGCGAACCGCGTCGCGCCAAGGTTCGCCTTTGCGGCTCTTGCCGCGCGCCGATGAGCACAATCTCGGGATCTGTTCGTCGGAGAGAAGAATTCGGAAGTCGAGTTCCACGGCGTTCCGGCTGTGCTGCGTGATTTCGGTGAAGACGACGGCATCACATGAAGGCAGCGTTCCCAACATTCCCGAGGCGAATCCGCCGGAGCGCAGGCCCCGGGCCAATTCCTCGCCGGCATTCTCGACTTCGAGCTCTGCGCCGGTCGTATTCAGAGGCGGATTGACGCAGACCGCCGCCCCGGGGTTCAACCGGCGCAACTCGCGGAGCTTGCGATCGGGAGATCCCTGAGTGTCGCCGCGCATGGTTTTCGGCAGCAGGTAGCCAGCCGAGACAGCCAGGACACCCAGTACCATATAAAAGCTTCGGAAAGAGGCCAATCGGCGCATTTCTTAAGTCCCTCCTACTACACACAGCGGGATTTACAAGTGAATCGTCTCACGGTTTTTACGTATTCTCTACTAGGTGCGCGCCGGTCTCGGCGCGGAGAGTTATGTTATTAGACGAGGAGATCTGAAAATGCGGTTGTCGCGGCGGCACTTTTTCTACGGCAGTCTTCTGGCGGGAGCTATCCCGAAAGCTGGATTCGGCAGCACGCCGTCCTTGAAATCGGCAGGGTACAAATCGCCCAACGAGAAACTGAATTTCGCCGCGATCGGATCGGGCGGACAGGGAGGGTGGAACCTGCTGGCCGCCGACCCGACGGAGAACATCGCGGCGCTGTGCGATGTGGACGACAACCGCGCGGCGCGCACTTTCGCGCGCTATCCCAAGGCGCCGAAGTACAAGGACTTCCGGAAGATGCTCGACAAGGAAGGGAACAACATCGACGCCGTGATCGTGGCCACGCCCGATCACATGCACGCCACGGCGGCCGTCTGGTGTATGGAGCGAGGGAAGCATGTCTACGTGCAAAAGCCGCTGGTGCGCACCATTTGGGAAGCGCGGCAACTGCGCGCGGCAGCGGCCAGATACAGGGTGGCCACGCAGATGGGGAATCAGGGCTACTCCAACGAAGGCACGCGGCAGTGCGCCGAGATGGTGTGGAACGGCGATATCGGAGCCGTTTCGGAAGTCCACGCGTGGACTGACCGCCCGATATGGCCGCAGGGTCTGACGGAGATTCCCAAACCGGATACTGTCCCTTCGACTCTCGATTGGGACCTTTGGCTGGGGATCGCCGAGGACCGGCCGTTCACCGCCGCCGGCAGAACGGAGCCTGACGAGGCCGGAGGGTTCTTCTACCAACCCATCGTTTGGCGCGGGTTTTACGATTTCGGATGCGGCGCGCTGGGCGATATGGCCTGCCACATTCTGGGCGCGCCGAATATGGCGCTGCATCTTTCACGGCGCAAGATTGTGGCCGTGGAGTGCGTGCTGAAGGAAGGCACGAGCCCGTTCATGTTCCCCAGGAAATCGGTCATCCGCTTCGATTTCGCGCCTTACGGCGATATGCCGGCGCTGAAAGTTTTCTGGTACGACGGGCTGAAGGCTGCGCCTAAGATTCCCGGTGTGCCCGAGGGCGAGTGGCTGGGAGATCCGCCGAGCCTGCCGGAAGGCGCTCGCGGCGGGAGCGGCAAATCGCGGGGGATCTCGTACGAATTCCGGTCGCCGGGTCCGGTGTTCGATCAGGCCCGGTTCGATGCCATGAAGGCATCCACCGCGCCGCTCGATTTTCCGACTCCCGACGGCAGCCTTTTCATCGGCGATAAGGGAATGCTGACCACCGGCACGTACGGCGAGGTGACGCGCCTGATTCCGGTGGAGAAGATGAAGAATTACCACATGCCGCCGCCGCTGCTGACGCGGTCGCCCGGCCATATGCAGGATTTCATCCGTGCGTGCAAGGGCGGCGACCCGGCGTGTTCCAACTTCGATGTCGCCGCGCCGTTCGTGGAATGGATGCTGCTGGGCGTGATCGCGCTGCGGCATGAGGGCAAGCTGGAATACGACGCCGAGAAGATGCGGATTACCAACAATGCGGAAGCGAATAAGCTGCTCAAGCCCACGTTCCGCAAAGGGTGGGAATTCCACACGGTGAAGGCGTAATCAGCATTCGATGCGGATGGGGAGGCGCTCGGGCCCCAGCACGTGCAGGGCGGCTCGGGGGCGTCCACGGTTCGGCGCTCGCGTAAGTGAAGCTCTTGGCGCGAGCGAGGAAGCGCGGTGCGGCCGGGTCCGCGGTAATAGGCCGTCAGGCGCTTGCGGAGCTTGACCGCTTCTACGCGGACGATGGTGTCGCTGGCGGGGTCGAAGGGTGGGCGGCGTCGAACACTTCCACGCCGAGAGTGTATTCCTTCAGGGTGTCCTCGCGGCCGGCGAGCGTGGTTTCGACAATGAAGCGGAGGAATCGGCTGGCGCGGGTGGAGGCGGCGAATTGCGGGCTGGCGAGCAAATCTTCGAGCGCGGATCGGATCGCTGTCGCCTCTGTCTCGGCCTGCATGATGGTTATTTTACGGAATCTGTGGGCGCTTCAGATTCCTGACGCGCGCGATCGTGTAGATGGCAATCGCGGCGTGGATCGCTACCGCGATCGCGAGTCCCACGGCGTGGTGCACGCCTTTGATGCCGGGCTCCGAGGAGACAACCCAAAGCGCCGCCCCGCCGACGGGCACGAAGAGCGCGAGGGCTGTCCAGAGACCCGGATTGTAGCCTCGCCAGACAGCCGCGGAGATGAAGTGAGCCAGCGAGTTGACCAGCACCAGGTAGATGCCCGCGAGCCCCCATCCCGTTCCGAAGAGCAGCGCGGCGTACAGCGCGAGCAGCGTGACTCCCCAAACGCCGGGGATGTTAATCACAAGGACAGCTTCCGTAGTGAGCGCTTCGACTCCGCCGAAGCCCCGCTGGTTGACGAATTGACGGAAGCGATCCCCTGTGTGCTCTTCCACCTGATGCAGCATGTAAACGGGAATTTGGAGGTAGATCATCAGGATCGGCAGTTCCCACCCTAAGGTGAGAGCCGGAGCGAGCAGGAGCAGGAAAATGGCCATGCACAGCGCCGCGGGCACCCAATGGCGATAGAGCCATGCGCTCATTTCGGGCATGGTATCACAGCGCGGAAGGGGCCTTAAACACGGCGCCATTAGTGCTTGCTCGTTCAGACGACCACTCCCTCACGGTCGTGGCTCCGAAGTCCTTGCCGAGCCGCGAGCTTCAAGCGTTACAGAGCCGCGACCGTAAAGTAAGGGAGCGGATGCGCAATTACTTCTGACGCTGTGCTTAGAATTCCAGGCGCGCCTGGAAGGCGATCATGCGCGGCGAACTATCGCCGCCGAGTCCGACCCCGAGCAGGCCGGTCGGCGGCGATGTCGTGTAGGTCAACGCGCCGAAGCCGGTTTGCGTGGATGGTTTGCCGGGGATGCCGGCGTAGCCCAGCACCGGCAGGCCGAAGTTCGGATGATTGAATATGTTGAAGAACTGGCCGTCGATGCGCAGCTTGAGGCGGTCCTTCAGGGGGAACCAGCGCGTGAGGTAGAAGTCGCTCCACACGAAGTCCGGACCGCGGACGGAGTTGCGCCCGAGATCGCCGAACTGGCAATTGGCGGGGCTGTCGCCCCCGGCACAGGCGCCAGTGCTGGGATCGACGGTGGAGACGAAAGCATCGGGATTGAGCCATTGAATCGTGCCGGGCTGGGTCACGCCGGCGATCGGATGGTGCGCGTAGAGCGGCGCGCCGGCTACCACGCTGGCGAATTGCGCACCGCTGCCGTTCACGATGCCCATACCGTTGGCGGAATACGGGGCGCTCAGCACCGAAAAAGGAAGGCCGCTGCGCCAGAAAGCAGTTCCGGAGATCTGCCAATCGCGGAGCACGGCGCCGAGCGGACCGCGCGGATGGAAGGGGAGTTCGTAGACATAGCGGGCGGTGAAGTTGTGACGCACGTCGTAGTCGCAAGGGCCGCGGTCGCGCCCGAGATCGCCGGGGATGGGCGAGAGAATTCCGCCGGCCGCGAATGGCAGAAATCCGCCGTTGGAGACGGTATCGAGGCAATGGCTCCAGGTGTAGTTTGCCTGGATTTCGATGCCGTGCGCGAGCCGCTTTTCGGCGGTGATTTGTAGGCCGCTGTAGTGACTGTTGGCGCCGGTGCTGAGCTGGGTGACGGCGCCGAATCGCGGATCGGCCGGGGCGCCATATTCGAACGGCGCAAAGCAACCGGAGCACACCGTCTGGTAGCCATTCACCTGCGTGGTATAGGGCTGGTTGACGGCCCGCGTGCCCACGTACTGCGCGCGCAGATTGAATACGCCGGCGATCTCGCGCTCGAGCCCGAAGCTCCACTCGATAAAGTACGGCGCGCGCAGTTTGCCATCGGGAACGGCGGTGATGGCGATGGGCTGCAGGCAGGTGGATGGATTGGCGCCGGGCGACGCACAGGAGGGTTGGCCTTGCGCGAACCCGGCGCGGAAGTTCTGGTTGGCGGCGACGGTGGCGTCGACGGCGCTATCGGGCACTCCCGGCGCGATGGCCGTCCCTCCCACGGTTCCCAGAAGACCGCCCACGAAGGTTTGCGAGTACGGCGGGTTCGCGCCCACAGAATCCGCAACGCTGCCGGGCAGAATATCGCTGAAGAGGCCGACTCCCGTTCGCAATACCGTGTTGGGCGCCAACTGCCAGGCGATGGCGGTCCGGGGCTGCATGATAGCGAGCGGAGTGGAAGCGAATAAGTTGGTGAGGCCGGTATGGATGGCTGCGTTCAGGGGCTGATCCGCGTCGTGCGCGATCGCCGCGAACGATCCCGAAAGACGCGCCACGGCATCGTGCGGATTCGCGGGATTCGAGTTGTGGCTGGCGCGGAGGCCGAACGTCCACGTCAGTTTGGACGAGAGCTTCCAGGTGTCCTGCGCGTAGAGATCGAGATTGAGGAAGTTGTAGGGCTGCGAATCGGCGAGGGGAAAAGTCTCGGATGCGGTGGAAGCGACGCCGTAAATGAACTGCGGCAGAGTCGCGTAGGTGACGAGAGGAACGGTGCCTTCGCCGAAGTCGTAATCGTTGAGGCGAAAGATGCGGGTGTTGGTGCCGAAGCGGAGTTCATGGCTGCCGGCGGTCCACGCGAGATTGTCGTTGAGGAAGAATCGAGAGGCGCGCCGGCCCTGCACCCAGGTATTATCGAGGCCGCCGATGGCGGTGAACGGCGCGTTGGCGCCGCCGCCTTGGAGCACGATGGGAAACGCGGAGAGCGTCTTCGCGAAATCGGCGGGGCCGAACAGGCTTTCGTACCAGGAGAATGCGGGGTTGAAGTAGTTCACGAGGCGTGACGAGAAGACGTGCGTGTACCCAATCGCGACTGAATAAAGCGGCTGGGGTGAGAGGGCGTCGAACAACGGATTGATGGGGTCGGTCCACGCCGCCTGCAAACCGGTGTCGGCCTGAAAGCGAAACCAGGTGGTGTTCTTGTCGTCGAGGTTGTAATCGACTCGGGCGGTCTGGACCTGCTCGTGATCGTCGCTCGAATGGGAGACGGTTTGGCGGTTGGCGCACCCATCTCCGTTCGCTGGAGATCCCTGCGCGGACGATCCATCGGCGTTGAACGGGCATCCCAGGACGGCCAGCGGAGTTCCCGCGGTGTTGCCGTACAGGCTGAACATTTTCCGGTAGAAGGGAAGAAGTTGCGGCGCCGGTTGATATTGCGCGCCGGTAACGGCGTCAACGCCGCCGAGAGGAAGTTGCCGCAAAACGTATTGCTCGAACGCGGATGTCGGAACGGTGGCGGCGGTAACGATGGGAAGCGCGATGCGCACCCATTCGGTGTCGAAGAAGAAGAACAGCTTGTTGCGCCGGATGGGACCGCCGAGGCTGCCGCCGAAGTGGTTCACGGTGGAGCGGGGCTTGTGATTTCCGGGCGTCGCGTTGGTGAAGAAGTCGGCGGCATTGAATCGCGAACCGTTCCACAGCTCGTAGAGATTCCCGTGGAGCTGGTTGGTTCCGGACCTGGTGACGTAGTTGACTTGCGAGGCGCCGTAGCGGCCTTGATCGACGGTATACGAAAGCGTATTCACGGTGACTTCGGCGATGGAATTCAGCCCCAGGACGAGGTTGGTGGAGAGACCGCTGTTGAGATTGGTGAGCGGATCGTTGGTTTCGAGTCCGTCGACTATGTAACCGTTCGAAAGTGCGGGCAAGCCGTTGAATTGCACGTTGCCGTAGCCGTTGGTGCTGCCCAGGAAGTCGTTGCCGCTGCCGGCGGTGTTCATGAGCGCGCCGGCGGCGAACTGCAGAGCGTATGTCATATCTCCGCCGGGGTTGGGGAGGTTCTCGAGGGCGCGCGCGTTGAGCGTGGTGGAGGTGTTGGGATTTTCCGTGTTGAGGAACGTGGTTTCGGCGGAGACCACCACGGTTTCCCTGGCTGCAAGGAGCTTGAGGACGAACTGGACGGTCTGCGTCTGTCCGAGTCCGGCGAAGACGGCGCGATCGGTTTGCGGCTCGAAACCCGGTGCTTCTGCGCGTACCGTGTACGTCCCGGGCTTCAATTGCGGGAAGGAAAACCGGCCGCCATCGTCAGACAGGGCAACGCGCCTGGTGCCGGTTTCGATGTCGATGACGGTGATGGCGGCGTGCGGTAGAGCCGACCCGCTGGGATCGGCCACCGTTCCGACAATCGCGCTGGTGGTCTCTCCCTGTGCCCGAACGGCAGTGGGACCTGCCAGGAGTGAAAGCCCGGCCATCAGCAATGCGGTGCCCCTCATAGGAAATTAGGTTAGCCTAATTTTTGGTCACAGTCAAGATCTCCTGGGGCTGGAATGGCTGTTGCGATCACGAGAGAAGTGGCATAGGATCGAAAGTAGTGCAGACTAAACCGGCACAATCGTCGACCTCGGAATCGGTGGACGATTACCTGAAGGCCATTCTGGAATTGGGCGGCGCCGAAGAAGCGCGCGTCAGCACGCAGGCCCTGGCTGCGCGGCTGGGAGTTCGCACGCCGTCGGTGACGGGAATGCTCCAACGGCTGGCGGCGGATCGGCCTGCGGCGGTGATCTACGAAAAGCACCGGGGCGTCCGGCTCAGCGCCTCCGGAAAACGGCGCGCCTGGGAACTCATCAGGCATCATCGGCTGCTCGAACTGTTTCTGCATGACGTACTGAAATACTCCTGGGACGAAGTACACGAAGAGGCGGAACGGCTGGAGCACTTCATCTCCGAGCGGTTTGAAGATCGCGTCGCGGCGGTGCTGGGCGATCCGGAGATCGACCCTCACGGGCACCCGATTCCCCAGAAGTATGCGGCAGGAGTGTTTCGCGACGAAGTGCCGCTCAGCCGGTGGCCGCTTCAGACGGCGGGATGGATCGGCAGCGTTTCGGACCGCGACCCATCGGCGCTACGCGACCTGGAACGGCTGGGATTGAAACCGGGCGTCGAGGTTTGGGTGGAGCACAAGACCGGGGGCGCGTCGTTGAGCGTGCGGGTGGGGGACGGCCGCGAGTCGATTCGGCTGGCCAACGAATTGGCGGAGTATGTGCGGATCGTTCCCGGGACGCCGCTCCGCCCGTGCGATCACAAAGTCACGGACTTCGATTCGGCCTCGGCCCGGCGTTGAATGGCGCGGAGCCACATGCGGCGGATCAAGGCGCTGCCGGGATAGATGATGCGCCAGTACACGGCGAAGGCGCGCGCGGCGGGAGGACTAGTGGCGTAAACGCGGGTCTCCGTGAGGATGCGGCACTCGCCGGCGCCGGCCGGTTCCACCCGAAAGTTCATGGCGATTTTGGCGGCGTAGCGGGTGTGGAGGGCCTTGAAGGCCTCGGGCGAACGCTTGGAGCGGGCCCATTCCGGCCCGGCGGGCCCCATCACCGCTCCGACGACAATTTCGCGGCCGGGGTCCTCCGCCAGCAGGAGGAAACCGGTGCGGATGGCCGTGTCCAATATGGGCTGGCGATTGGGAGCGTTGATGATGCTGTCGGGGCCGCGCCGGCCGAAGCGGCGGATCCAGGTGAGGGTGTGGAAGAGCGCGATCTCATCCGGGCCGACCGCGCGAATGGCGGCGTAGACAGGCGCGAACTCGTCGAGACGACTCGCGGCGGCGGATATGTGCGTTTCGCGAGCAGGCAAGATCATGCCGAGGAGGCTTACGGGCAGCGCGATGCATAGAATCGCCAGAGCTCGCAGACGGGAGCGAATACCGATAAAGCGGAGCGGTACGAATTTCCCTCCTGGTGAGTTGTGACGGCGGAGGGTGCGGGAATGTTCCTGGTTGATGAGCCGCGACCGCGAGGGAGCGGTGCTTTTGTAATTCGCCTGAATTGATCCGGAACATTCCACTAAATGCCGTAGAATGCCGCTGCCGTTCCCCCCAGCAATTGCTCGCGGACTTCCATGGATTGCGCGCCGATGGATTGCGTGAACGCGGCGAGGCTTTCTTTCCACGTGACGTCCGGCAGCCGAACGGGCCATTCACTGCCGAACATCAGGCGCGAGGGGCCGAAGACGGCCAGTGCGTGCCGCACGAATGGGCGGATGGGTGCAGCGCTCCAGGGAAGTTGCGCGACCTCGGTGAGCAGGCCGCTGATTTTGCAGAAGACGTTGGGCAGGCGGGCGGCCGATTCCATGCCGCGGAGCCAGTCTTCGGCCGGGCCGTGCGGATATTCCGGGCGCGCCAGGTGATCGATGGCGATGCGGAGATCGGGCGCGTGCGCGGCGAGATCGAGGAGCGCCGGGAAATCGGGCGAGCGCATGGCGAGATCGAGCGGGATGGCGCGGCGCGCGAGATCTTCCGCCAGGAGCGGGGTGACGTCCGCGATGGAAGCATGGACGCCGCGGAAGCGCGGATCGCTGCGGCATTCGGCGAGATCGCCGAGGCGCACCAGCATTCCGGCGATGTGCGGTGCGGTGGCTGGCAGCGTGGGGCCGTCCACCACGAGGATGGCGCCATCGAATCGATTGCGCTTGAGGATGGCCTCTAAATGCTCGGGCGGGTGCTGGGGCGAGAAACAGACGTGGGAATCGAGACGCAAGTGTTAATTCTTCTCGAAAAGCACCGCTCCCTCGCGGTCGCGGCTCAGAAAGTGAACGCGGCTCAGAAAGTGAAGGCCAGGCCGCCGCGGAGGGTGCGGGGAGTCTCGATGAGCACCAGTTGCTGGCCGTTTGCCATACCCACCGGGAAGTAGCCTTGGGCCAGCATATTGCGGATATCGGCGGTGGCCTCGATGTGCCGGGCGAATCCGGGAAGCGGCTGGTGGACGCAGAGATTCAGCCCCGGCATGGCGCGGTTGGGTTGAGTGCTGTAGATGTCGCCCGGCGTGGCCCAACGTTGGTTATCGGACCATTGATAGCTGGCGACGACGTGAGTCTTCGTCCACGGCACCGTGGCATCCACGCGGGATGTCGCCACGTGGCGCTGCGCTTCGTGCAGCAAGTTCCGCAACTCCTCGGGACTGCCGGTAGCCAGCGGGCCGTTCTCCACGGTGAGCGCACCCTCGCCGCCTAACATCATGGTGATCGAAACGTGTTCGCCGAGTTGCTGTGTGATTGCCCCGGTATAGCCCCAACTATGGAAATTGCCGGCGTTGAGAACCGAGGCATTGGAGAAGAGATCCGGCATGATATCGATGCCGGCCACGCCGCCAACCGGCCCCATCACGCTGAGCGCGGCGTTGGTGACGGCTTCATGATCGACGGTTGCGCTATAGGTGCGGGAACCCACCTTGCGCGAGTAGGTGGCTTCGTAATCCTCGCCGCGCTGCACCTGCGTCCGGGAATTCACCGCGGAAATCAGCGGGAAAAGACCCAGAGCGTTGAGATCGCCTTGCAGTTCGGCTTCGTCGGGGAACATGCCCGCGAGTTCCGGGCGGGCGTTGCCGGAGGTGAACGTGAGGTCGAGCGTGGACCCGTTACCGAGATCGTAGGTGAGGCGGGCGTACGGGCTCATGTAATTGAGCCGATTGAGAAACACCACGTTATCCATGGCAACGCCGTACTTCAGCGTAATGTCGTCGCTCAGCTTCATGCGGTCGTCGAAACTCGCCGAATAGGTGCGGAGCATGGGCAGAGCCGGCTCGGAACCCGATGTGGCGGCGCCCAGGTGGCCGGGCAGGAAAAGCTCGCGCATGGTCACCGCGATTTGCGGGCTTCCACCCATGGTGTTCCGGCTATAGGTAGTGCGGAAAGCCGTGGCCGGCACGCCGGTCTGCGATCCGTATCCGAAATTGCCGCTCACCGCGAGATTGTTGCTCCCCATGATGGATGTAGCGAGCGCAAACGCCGTGCCCATGTCAGCCTGGTTGGCCACGCCGGTAGTCGTGCCGCCTTCACCGGCCGAAACTACCAGGAGGCCGCGGGTTTCCGAGAAGAACGCCGGACGCTTGGAGGTCTCGGTATCGTCGGTATCCCCCTTGAAACGCATAATCGGGCGCGAGGCAGTAGCGGTCCGCAGGACCCACTTCCAATCGTCGGTGATCAGACTGCCATTCTGGAGGGGAGGATAAGAAAGCTGGACGGTACTAAAGAAGCTGCTGAGATGGACGGCGAGCAAGCTTTGCGTGCCCGGCTGCACCTGGATGTCCTTCTGTATGGCGGGGAAGAATGCCGCCATAGTGACCCGGACCGAGTAATGATCGGGAGGAAGGCCGTCAAACTCGAATTTGCCGGCAGCATCGGTCAGGACCCTCTGGAGGGGCCGCTCCTGGCGATTGTACAACTGGACGACGGCGCCCAATTGCGCAACCCCGGTGGAGTTCTCGACCGTACCGCCGATGATGCCGCCGAGTTTCAGCGGCGAGGCGGCGAAGCCCTCTCCCAGGCCCATGAGGCAAAATGCCCCCAGCGCCAGAGAAGTCATCGTCATTTGACTCTTCGCCTTTGCCATCAAAGGGCCGCGGTCTCGGGTGAAAACCCGCCGATACCTAGGTTACCGTAAATGGAGCGCTCTGTGTGAGCGTCTGGTTACGATTTTTGTCCGTTATTTTAATTCGTAAAGTGTACGAACCGGGGGCGAACTGCTCCAGCCGGAGCCGTTTCTGGAGGGTCACCTGGGCTGCCGAGGCATCCGGTAACTTCCCAATATCGTCCGCGGTGGTTACGATCGGCTCGGCCGTGCCGGTCTTGAAGACTTCGTATTGGATTTCGCCCTGCGGCTTCCGGTTCTGCTCGGTGGTGCCTAAGTTGTACAGTTTCATGAAGATACCGAGGGTCTGATCGCGCCGGAAAGCGCCTCCGATGAGCGGCCTGACCTTGGTATCGCCGATCACGAACTGGCCGGTGCCGATATTCCGCCAGGGAACATTCTCCAGGTCGTCCGCCAGGATCAGGGTGCTGGTGGAAAGCACATCCGGGTCGATGCGCGGCACGGTCACCGTGGTCGGATAATTGTTGGCGAATCCGCTGGTGACGTCCTTCGCCACCACGTCCAGGCGATAGACGCCGGGTCTCAGCGGCACTTCCTTCTGGGCGATCGACTTGCGCTGCTGCCAGTCGCTACGGTACTGTTCCGGACCGCCGGGAACTTGCAGGTCTTCCTCGAAGGTCTGCACGATCTTGCCACTGATAGTTCGGAATTCCCCGAACAGATGTATGTTGGCTGTGGCAACGCCATCCTTGGTCTTCAACTGCAGGTCCTTGTTATCGAACTGCACGGTCACGTATGTCATTACCGAGGCGTCGGTGACCGGGAAGAAATCGACACGCACCTTCATGGGCAGGATGTCGTACAGGATACGCGAATCGACCTTGGCTTCGAGGTCGGCATACTTGATGGCAGGCGGTTTCTGCAGCTTGGCGTACTGCTCCAGGCGGCTGAATTCGTTCATGCTCTCGGGCAGGCCGCCCATCGGCGCGGCGAGGTGCGTTCCGTCGGTGTTTTGGAAGCGTTGGGTCTTATCGCTCATGCCCATCTGTTCCATCATGGTTAGGCCGGCGTTGGGAACATACAGCAGGGCATCCTTTTCGGAGGGGTCCATGGTCATGTGGAACTCGCCCGACATGGTGGGGTCCACGAACTCGATGATGATATTGGTGCCGATGCCGTCGATATAGCGGTAGCGCCACTGCTGGAAGGGGTAGGTGGACGTTTCGCCGCCGCCTTCCTCGGGAGGCCGCTCGTAGGTGCCACCCGAAGAGTGGTCGTCGATTTCGTCCGGGGGACCGTAGGTGATATAAATGCGGCCGCGGTCGGTCTTCCAGCCGGGGATGCCGGAAGCGAAGTGTTCATTGGCGTAAGCGATGCGGCGGTAGTGCTCTTCGCGGAACTCGTTTTCGACGGTGTCGGGCGTGGGGTCGCGGCGGAGCCAGAAATTCTCGATAAACTGCTCGCGCTCTTCGTCGGTCTGCAACCGCATGAAGGCGGACCGTTCCTCATCGGTAATGATGTAGACCACATCCTCGTTCAACCACTTGCGATAAGGCGTGGCGAGCTCTTTGCGGAGCTGTTTTTCCTTGGCCTTGCGCTCCTTATCGGTCATGGGCCGGGCGACGGTTTCGGCCGGCTTGGTGTCTTTTTTCTTGCTGGTATCGATTTTTTTGGTAGTGCTATCGTCCTGTTGGGTGGTTTGCTGGGCGACGGCGAAGGCACATGCCAGAAGCGACACAGCCATACAGAACAGGGATAGGCGAGTAGCTTTCATTCGGCACACCGCTTCCTTGGACAGGGCTCTATCCATTCTAGGTCGGATAGTTTGCGGGGGTCAATCCCGTGAATTCGGCGCACAGTGTGAAAGGCTCACGCGCTAGCTTTCTTTGCCTTCAGGGCGGCGAGTTCTTTGTCGCGGCGGTGGTACCCGGTTTCGTTGATGAGCTTTTCGGCTTCCTCGATGTTGCCTTTGGCGAGGTGGAAATCGGCAAGGAAGAGGCGCATGCCCGAGCGGCTGGCGATTTTGAAGACTTCTTCGAGATCGTGGTCGGTCCCGCGGGCGAGAAGGGCCGGGGTAAGGTAGTCCATTTGGCCGGAGCTCCGGAGGATTTCGACGGCCTGATCGAGGTGTTTGAGGGATTCGGGAGAGTTTCCCGGGTAGGCGCGGCCCAGGGAAAGGTGGTCGAGGCCGCTATCGAGGAGCCAGTGGTTTGCCTCCGCGATGGCGAGCGTCGCGGTCGCCCGTTGGATCACTTCGTCAGTTTTCCCCTGGGCGAGAAGCAGGTCGCAGTATTGGTAGCCTTGAACCGAATACAGAATCTTATATGCCGGTTGGCGGTCCGCCTGGATCTGCTCGGCTTCCACGAACAGACGTTCCGCCCCTGCGAGATCGCCGGATTGATGGAGGGCGTGCGCGCGGGCGCCCCGCGTGGTCATCCTGAGAAACGCGTCCTGGCTGCTGTCGGCGAATTTCACGGAGTTGCCGGCCGCGTCGACGGTCTCCCGCAGGTTACCGAGCGCGAGTTGGAGTTCATCAAGATTGCTCCAACCGATGGCCGCGTTTTTCCAATTTTTCCTTCCTTCGGCTATCTTGGTTCCTGCCCGCAGCGGTTCGATGGCCTCCGCCAGCCGGCCGACGGCGCGAAGAGCCCATCCCGCTTCGTGAAAGAGCCAAGCCTGGTCGGCAGGCTGGAAGGCAGCGGCCGGCGATGCCCAGGGCCGCGCGAAGAAGTTTGCCAGAAGGGACAGATCCGCGCCAAAAGCGCCCAGTTTATTGGACAAGTAGGCCACTTCATCCCGGAGGATGCGCTTCCGATAGACGTCCTGGTAGCATTCGGTGTGCCGGTTCGCCCGGCAGCCGTGGTAGACGGCATAGAAAAGCGGGGTCATCTCCTCGATCGAGTCGGGCAAGTCCGGCGCCTGGTTTTTGTAGTACTCGTAGAGGCGAAGATGGCCTTTGGGCGCCGCTGCGGCGGCGAAATACTCACGGACCAGCGGATGGCAATCGATCGGCTTATCAGGATCGCTGGTGAGGATCAGCCGGGCGTCGTGAAGCCGCTTGAGGGCGCGAAGATACTTGCCGTCGTCCATCGCGGGCAGCACCAGCTTCAGCGCGGCCGGCTCCGCGGGCCTATCGAAATATCCCAGGGCGCGGAGGATGGCGAGTTCGGGTTTGCGGGCGAACATGCCTTCATAGGCCGCGATTACGCGTCGGGCGTCCGCGTTGTCGCCGGCGAGCGCGGGAATCTCTTTCCGACGGCGAACGTCACCATCGCAGAAATCGGCGAGATAAGTTCCCAGGAGGGTCAATGCCATCGCATGATTCCAATACTCGCGCGAGGCTTCTTGAAGCTCCTCGTCCGTGCCGCGCACTTTCAGGCTACGGAGGTATTCGGCGCCCTGTTCGACAGTGAGATTGTCGAGATCGACCGATTGCACGCGGGGAGCATCGTCGGGAATGTCGATGCGGAGGCGCGTGGTCGAGACCACCAGGCCCTTGTTGGCGGTGTCGAGTTCCTGGAGCAGCGCCTTGAACGCCAGATCGCGCAGTGTGCCGGTGGAATCCTGCAGCGGCTCGACGGCATCGATGAGCAGAAGCACGCGCTCCTCGCGAAAACGGCTGGCAATCGCTTGCGCTTTGGCGTATATGGACGCGGAATGCGCGATTTCGATGCCGAGCCAGGCGATAATCTCGGCGAAGAAATGATCGGAGGAGGTTTGCCGGTCGTCCGAAGCGCCCTGGTTGGAGAACGACCAGCCGAAGATGGTAGCATCGCCGAGATGGCGGCGGAACCACTTGTCGACCAGCGCCGTTTTGCCCGTCCCGGCCGCGGCGACGATCTGGACGAAGTTCGCCTCGGGATTCGCCCACGCGCGATCCATGAAATCGAGTTCTTTCTCGCGGCCGATCAGGAGCGGGTTCGCGGTGGGAAGCCGGGCTACAAATATCCGGTGTTCCGCTGCCGCGGCCGCGGCCGGC
>Ga0181521_10000133_pt1 | contig 82764 bp, 78 predicted proteins | sample PEATcosm2014_Bin_32_FD_119764 | JGI IMG/M metagenome (GOLD analysis project Ga0181521, IMG submission 119764) | Peatland microbial communities from MTU Mesocosm Facility, Houghton, MI, USA - PEATcosm2014_Bin02_60_metaG | ecosystem: Environmental > Terrestrial > Soil > Wetlands > Peat | place... | reverse complement strand
GCCAGATGTCGATCTTTTCCGCGGGAGAAAGTCTCCACCGTTTTCGTTGGATCATAAACACCACCTTTGAACAGATTAGTTCCTAGATGGTGTTGCATCGACCTATTGAATGCACCGCGTTAACCAGGACTTGAGTTCAACAATTGCGGGATAAACAGTGTCGTGGGTTGTCAGCCCCTTGAAAGGCGCCATGCCGCCCTGACCACTCGTAAACAAGGTCAAATTCTCCAAAGAGCGGGGCGCGTAGTCGCCTACAACCTGAAGCGCCTGCTGAATATCCTCGGCGGACACCGGCTGGGCGCCGCTCTAGCATCTGCCTGAAGGGCATCTCTGCGCACGGTCACCGAACGGCTCCTAAACCACTGCTGAATACTTCTCCAAAAACAAAAAGCGATGCTTCGGAACTCGAAGCATCGCTCTGATTTCTTTTTCGATCCTCGTTTCGTAGCAGTGTGGAGTGTCCACCGATCCTTTCTTGTTGGAGGTCGGACTTCTTACTGTTCGAGGATGCTGATTTTCGGCGCGCTGTCTGTCGGCTTGACGCTTATAACCACCGCCTTCTTCGACGATATCACGACGAAGAGCTGGGTGCAGTTTGCGCTGGAACCCGTCAACGTGCATTCGGACGGAATGAGTCCGACGCCTGTTGAGATGGAATAGGTGCCGGTAACCGGGTTGTCCGGGGTGAGGGTACCCTGCGCGTTTTTGTCGGAGGTACCTGAGATTGATGAGGGCGCGAAGGTAACGTCGCCCGATTCATCGGTGACCCCGTAAACTTCGGGATAGATGCCGCCAAGTCCGTAGAGCCCGCTCGCCGAAGTGCCGGTTTGCGATTCGACGTAGCCGGAACCGATGGCGGTATCCCCGCCCAAGTAGAAGCCCAAGGTGACATTGACCAGGTACATGACGGGTGCTTGTCCGTGCGAGACAGTCACCGTTAGGCGTCCGTTTGCAGCCACGTTAAGGGTACCAGTGATGCTGAGGCTGGTGGGGTCAGAGGCGGCGTCAGCGATCGTGCCTCCACTGTTGGCATAGCCGGAGTACGTGTAGGTGCCGGCCGTCCCGTCAGCGCTGACCAGACCGATCTGCCCCAAGCTGGCAGCAGAACTGACGAAACCAGAGTCGTAGATCACGTAGGGGCCAGTGAATGCGGTAGTGCTGAACGAGCCGGATTGCTGCAAAGCGCGGCCGGTGAAGGCGTTGTTGCCGGCGCTCTGACTATCCGAGTTCATGATGAGCGCCTCGGTCGAAGAGACAACGTAAAGGAAGTTGGTGACCGCGGAGCCGCCGGCGGGAGTGAAGTCAAGCGTGCCGCGCCCGTTGGAGCCGACGCTGTAGGAGCCGCTGCCGAGAGTGATGCCCGCGGCCGCGGTCGGATAAGGCGTCTTCGTGACGCCGCTGTTGTCCGTGAGGCCGTTGTCATTGACGTCCGCCACGCCGCTAAGCGTGCCGCTGGAGAAAGTGAAGATGCCGGCAGCGGCAAACTTACCCCCGCTCGAGGCCGGAGGCAGAGGCTTTGGACCAGATATGCCGAAGGCCCAAGTGCCGGTGATCGCGCTGGTGGAGAAGGCCGAAGAAGTCGCTTGACGGAGAATGCCCATGGTGAACGGCCCAGTGGTGTCGAAATCAACCATATGACCGTCCGAGGCCACTCCGGAAGTGACGGTGCCGACGCTATCTACGGAGAAGGCGTAGTGCTGCGTACCCGCAGTGGTCACAAAGGTCATGCAGCCGCGGTAGCCGCCAGTGCCGTCCTGTCCAAGGTTGTACGTGCTGCCCGAGTTGAGACTGAGGTCGGGTTGCACGCCGCCGATGAGGTTCATGTCGATGGTGCCAGTGATGTTATTCGCGCCCGCCGCGCCGCTCGCGGTCAAGATGCCGCCGACGAACGCGGGATTTTGGCTCGAGTCAAAGCCACTGAGCACGAAGGCGTAATCGCCACTCAGGAGCGATTCCTTGCCGGTCAGGGTGGTATCGCAAGTGGATGTGGAGGCTGCATTGACGGTGATGCTGAGGTTCCCTTGCGCCGTGCCGCCGATGGAGTCGGTCACCTGCACGGTGAAGGGGAAAGTTCCGGTGGCCGTGGGTGTGCCCGTGATCTGGCCGTTAGAGCCAAGCGCCAATCCCGTGGGAAGCGGGCCGGTTCCAGGAGTCACGAGGAGCCAGGTGTAGGGCGCGATGCCGCCGGTGGCAGTGAGCTGCGTCGTCGGGTACGCCGTACTCACGGTGCCTGCCGGTAGATTACTCGATACCGTGGTCACCGTCAGTGTCGGTGCAGCAGTGAGGGTAAGGCTGAGGCCGGCGGTCTGGGTGTAGCCCGTGCTGTCCGCGACTTGCACCGTGAAGGTAAACGTTCCTGAAACAGTGGGTATACCGGAGAGCACGCCACTCGGGCTCAACGCAAGCCCTGTGGGAAGCGGATTGGATCCCGAGGCGAGGCTCCAGGTATAAGAACCAACGCCACCGCTGGCCGCCAGGTTATACGAGTAGGAGGCGCCTTGCGTGCCGCCGGGAAGTGGAGAAGCCGTGGTTATGTTGAGGGCGGGATTGATGACGATGCTGAAGTTGCCCGTGGCCGTCTCGCTGGCCGAATCTGTCACCTTTACCGTGAAGTTGTAGGTACTTGCGGTTGTGGGCGAAGGCGAATTGGTGATTGACCCATTGCTATTGAATGTCAATCCCGGCGGGAATGTGCCTGCCGCCGAAGTGACGCTAAAGGTGTACGGCGGGACTCCCCCGGTCGCGCCAATAGTTGTCGCGGGATAGGCCTCGCCGACCGCTCCGGTCGGCAAAGTTTGCGGCGTGACGGCAAGCGGGCCGGCCGTGATGGTGAGGCTTAGTAGCGCGCTGGTGGCGGTCTGCGCCGGATTGCTGGAATCGGTCACCTGCACCTTGAAGGTGTAAACCCCCGTCGTGGTTGGTGTAAACGAGATCTGCCCATTGCTGGGAATCGACGCCAGGCCCGGGGGCAAAGCGCCCGAAACGAAGGCCCAGGTGAACGGCGCATGCCCTCCGGTCACGCCCAGGGTCAGATTGTACAGAACGCCGGTGGTGCCGTTGGGCAATGGAGAAGTCGTGGTGACGGTTGGAGCCGTGGGCTCATTCACGACCATGCTGAAGGCCTGCGTCGTCGATTGCGCCGGCTTGCTGTTGTCCGTCACCGTGAGGCTGAACGGGTCGGTTCCGGCTGGGCCTGTCGGCTGGCCGCTGATCACGCCGGCGGTGGACAAACTCAGTCCAGCGGGCAAGTTGCTGCCGGCAGCGACCGCATACGTGAACGGCCCATAGCCGCTGGCCGCAAGCGTCTGGCTGTAGGTCACAAATTCCGTTCCCGGTGGCAAGGGGGAAGTCGTGGTGAACGCAGGCGGAGCCGGCAGATTGACGGTAATGCTGAAGGAGACGGAGCTGGATTGCGGAGCGACGGTGCTCGAGTCTGTCACCTTAATCGTGAAAGTTACGGGACCGTTCGGCCCCGTGGCAGTGCCAGTGATCGTGCCCGAACTGCTCAAGCTCAAGCCTGCGGGCAAACTGCCAGACGACACCGTATAAGTCAGCGTTCCGGCGCCACCAGTCTCCGTCCCCGTGACGGACACGCTGTAGGTCGCGCCTTCGGTGGCCGCGGCGAGAGGACCAGTGGTGATACCGGGAGCAGCGGTCACAACGATGTTTATCGTGGTCATCTTTGTAGGATCGGTCACCGATGTGATGGTCACCGTGGCAGTGCCGCTGACAGTCGCGGTGTACGTTGCGCCCGTCGCGGTCACATTGGTCAATGTGCCGACACCGGTAAGCTTAAACGTTGCGCCCTTGTCCAGCTTGTCGTTGCTGACAGTAACCGAAATGTTGAAGGTTTGCCCGATGTCCAGCGCTTGCGCGCCGGTCGGCGAGGCGACGCTGACAACGATGGATTTCGTGTTGTTACAACCAGGCGATACGAGCAACAAAGCAAACAGGGAAAACAGTACTAGTTTTCTCATGGTTTTCCTTTGGGTGATGCGTTGGCCAACATCAGAATACCGAATGGAACCGGGGCCTGGGATTCGCCTCAGAGGGTGTTGCGTCCCATTATGGGAACAGCTCTTCGAAGAGGCGACGATGGCCTGAGCGGAAGTACACGCCGACGCCGTCGGGAATCGAGACTTCCAGGAGGTCAGTTGTTCCCTTTTACGCCAGAGACTCCCTCAAGTCAATATCCAAGGCCTAAAATGGCACATGCGTGGCAGAGGATGCCAGCTATTTGAAACAAACGATCCGACAGTCGAAGGGATCGCTCGTGGTCAACTCCTGATAAGTTTGAATGTATAGGTCGGCTTGCCGGACAAGTTCGTTCCAGTACCCACTTGCCCGGTCTGCACGTTTACCAGGACTTATGGCTACTCGACGGCTCGCCGAAACGCTTTTGTCCCAGTTGTCCTCGTGGACAAGCGTGGCCGATACCTTGTCGATCGTGCTTTAGGGAGTGGCTGGAGCGCGGTTAGGAACATGCGGCGTCAACTTCCGCAGGAGAAATTCTTGAAGGAGATTGTCGGCGGCAGTTGCGCCAATCCCAATAAGCGTGTTTTCGAACGTTAATCCCGCTCCATTGCGATCTTTCGCTGGATAGTAGAGATTTGAAATACCGCCTGCGGCGAGGCCTCCGAGGATACCCGAGTAATTTGCCTCCCAGTGTCCATTGTCCCCCTTGCAAATAACGGAATTGGCGAGCGCATAAAGAATCCGCGATCGCCTGCTGCCGCTTCCTTTGTAGAAATAACGCGGATCTTGTTTCAGGAGCGATGGCAGTAGGGCGCCTCCGATAAACGCGCCTGTAACAGTGTCGCCGTAGGAGGCGCCGTAGCGCTTGGCATAACCTTGTGCGCCTTGCCCATATCCACTGAAATCATTTTGCGCCTGCTGAACTCCCGCAATGACCCCATTGATTCCAAAGGTGACTGGATCTATTGTCGTCCTCCAGGCAAGCTGGAACTTTTGCTTCGGGGTGAGTGGAACTGCATTGGGGATGTAGCTGACATAGAAATTTGGAATGAAGCCGAGCACACGCTGCTTCTCTTGATCCTTGACCTGCTCTTGTGCCAGTTCGATCGGCGAGAGTCCGACCCGCACCTCCGTGATAGCGGTGGCAATAACCAAGGCGATCTGCGGAACAATGTGGATCTCCCCCGAACGCAGGATTCCGGAGCATGTTTGTGTCGCGAAGCCCGCCGACGTAATGGTGAGCTGGAAGGGCCCGGGAGCGATGTTGGCAAAGGAGAATTGCCCATCGTCGCCTGATAGCACCTCTTGGCTTGGAGATTGATCTTCACGTGTGAGTCTCACCCGGGCCCCGGTAACGGCGGTTCCGGTTCGATCAACAACTTTTCCGCTGATGCTTCCTGACGATCGCTGATCAGGCATTTGCTCGTCGGCTGATGCCCCTGTTCCCAGTGCGTCAGGCAGACCACTCTCCACTCCCAGGACGATAGGGGGCTGCTGCGATTGAGCCAGCGCTGGAAAACCGCAGAGAAGGACACTTAGGCTTAGCCAGATTAAGCGCCCAGGGCCAAGGACCGAGCTCCGGGCGTTTCGCCCCGTAGATTTCTTGCACGAGTCTTTTTTCGCAGAATTCACAATTCTTATTTTACCGCCTTCCCTCCTTCTTCCAGCAAGGGTTGAATGTGTGTAGTTGGCTAAGGCTGGCAGCGGGGGGCTAAGTCCTAATTAGTGGGTAGTACCACGATTACCGGAATTGGCATATATTGGGTTAGGATTTTTGGGTTATCTGCGGCAATTGGATGCGAATTTAGGAGGATGTCCCCAATGAAATTTGCAATGAAGACGTTGCTGGCGGTTGTGGTGGTGGCGGGATTGATGGCGTTGCCGGTGCGGGCGACGGACGAGGTGGTGTCTGCGATCCACGGCACGATTACGAAACTGGACTCCGCGACCAGGACGGCGGTCGTGAAGACGGCGGATGGAACAGAGCACACGATTCATTTCGTGGACAAGACGGCTGTGCATGGCGCGGAGGCAACCGCGACGGGCTCCAAGGACGCGTTTCACGGGCTGAAGGAAGGATCGGAAGTGGCAGTGCACTACACGGAAAAAGGAGGCGATAAGACAGCGGTGGAAGTGGACCACTTGGGCAAGGATGGGCTCAAGTCCGTGGACGGAACCGTGTCTAAGGTTGGCGAGGGCGGGAAGACGGTCACGGTGAAGGCCGCCGATGGTACGGAGCAGACCTTTGACGTAGTGGGCAAGGATACGAAGGAGTCGGCCGAGGCCATTGCGAAGGGCGCGGACAAAACGGGGAAGGTCACGGTGTATTACACGGAGAGTGCGGGGAAGAAGGTAGCGCACTTTTTCAAGAAGCTGTAGGACGCGGTGAGTCGTGCGGTATCAAACCTAGTACCTCACAATGTCTATTGACAATTGGTAAATAATGTGATATCGTAGTTTGTGAATAGTCGGCACAAGTTCGCCTGCGCTCTGGAACTCCCCAGCACACTTGCTCCCTGCATCAACAGTGTGCATCCATATCAAAACAAAGACTTTGCAAGTCAAAACAGTGAATTTCTAACTCCCCTGTTTTCACATGCTTGCGCACAATCGCGCCTGCAACCCTTTTGTTTTTATATGCTTCACAAGAACACCCGGGGGGAGGAGGGACCTCCCTCGCCAACACTCCCTTCCCGAATCGGAACGCCTTGCGCTTCCAGTCACGAGACTGCGGAGAGCCAGCTTGCCGCGCTCAGCTTGACGGCAGGAGCCCGCGCCACGGGCTCAGGGAGAGGTCACACGTCACCGGGGAAGAGTCCCACGTCACAGAAGGCCTCGCTTAAGATGGGGGTAGGATGGAGGGAATTCTCGTGAAAAACACTGGCATCCTCCTGGTCCAGTGCCCCGACCGGAAGGGGCTGGACGCAACGATTGCGGAGTTCATTTACCGCTACGACGGGAACATTTTGCATTTTGAGCAGCACCAGGCGGGTGAAGAACGCTATTACCTGGCGCGCGTGGAATGGGACCTGGACGGATTCCGGCTGGAGCTAAAGGATTTTCCCGGAGCGTTTGGGCCGCTTTGCGAAGAAGTTTGGGATGAACTGGCGGATCGCGCTGGGCAGTTACCGCCCGAGAGTGGCAATTCTCGTCTCGAAGTACGATCACTGTCTGGTGGACCTGCTCTACCGCCAGCGCAATGGCGAACTGGCCTGCGATTTTCCGCTGATGATCAGCAATCATCCCCATGCACAGCGCCATGCGGATTTTTACGGGATCCCCTACTACATATTTCCAGTGACGAGTGAGACGAAGGCGCAAGTGGAAGAGCAAGAACGCGAGTTACTGGAGTCGCACCAGATCGATTTGCTGGTGCTGGCGCGGTACATGCAAGTGCTCTCGCCGGAGTTCATCGCCCATTATCCGCAGCGGATCATCAACATTCATCACTCGTTTCTGCCGGCGTTTGTGGGGGGCAAGCCACACCACCAGGCGTACGTACGCGGGGTGAAATTGATCGGGGCCACGGCGCACTACGTTACGGAAGTGCTGGACGACGGGCCGATCATCGAGCAGGGCGTGACGCGCATTTCCCATCGCGATGGGCTGGAGGATCTGGTGGAGAAGGGACGGGACCTGGAGAAGGTGGTCCTGTCGCGCGCGGTTCGCTGGCACATTGAGAATAGGATTCTGCTGTACAACAACAAGACGGTGATTTTTGAATGAAAGTGGAAGCGGGGTGAGATGTTGGAGTGCGGCGGCTTGCCGCCGCTTTTACGGTTGAAACGGCGCCGCTGCGTGAACATTTGGGCGAAAACGCTACCCGCCGCAAAAGCGGGAGCAAGCTCCCGCACTCCAAAAGACACGGGATTTCAACAAAGGAAGAGCCTGATCCCGGAGACGAAAGATGGTGCGGGAGAGAGGAGTTGAACCTCCACGACCTTTCGGCCACAAGATCCTAAGTCTTGCGCGTCTGCCAGTTCCGCCACTCCCGCACCGGTACTACTGATGATACTTGGATTGCCTGCGTCTTGGCCAGACGGGAGGGGAATGCGGGTTGTGCTGGAATCCACCGGGGGAGAGGCGGATAATACGGGAAACCCAGCCGCCTGGACAGACTAAGAGTAGACCGATGATTCTGCAGCAGGACGATCCGATGGTGGTGATCCGGCAAACGGATCACGCGTTTCTGGCCGGTTTTTTTGCGCGGGAATGGGGCAACGAGGTTTTTACGCGGCCGGAGCCGTTCGCATCGTTTTGTCTGGCTGTGGCGGAGCATGATAACGGCTGGCAGGAATGGGAACTGGCGCCGGGCGTCGATCCGAAGACGTTTATGCCGTACAGCTTCATGACGGTGCCGACGGAAGAGCACGTTGCGTTGTACCAGCGGGGAATTGAGCGCGCGGTGAAAGCGGATTTGTATGCGGGGCTGCTGGTGGCGGCGCATTGCACGGGCTTGTACGACCGGGCGAAGGCAACCATGCCGGGGTATTCGGCGAAGTACGTGAAGACGCAGGAGCAACACTACGCCAATGATTTTGTGCAACGTTTGCGGCTGCAGCTATTGCGGCTGAAGGTGGACCTGCGGAACAATCCGGCGACGAAGCCGTTCACGGAAGAGAAGCTGATCAAGGCGAATTCGCAGCGGCTGGACGCGCTGGACCGGCTGTCGCTGTTTTTCTGCCTGGGTGGCGCGGAGGAAACAATCATCGAGGGCGTGCCGGTGAACGATGAGGGCGCGGAAGTGGATTGGGAAATACGCAAGGCGGGGAAGAATGAGTTTACGCTGGCGCCGTATCCCTTCCGGCGCGAGCCCCTGGAGTTTGCGATATTGGCGCGGCGAATCCCGAAGCGGCGGTACACGGAAGACGTGGAACTGCAGAAGGTCGTGACCGCGGCGTCGTTTTTCAATATACGGTTCACATTGCGGCCGGGAGTGGCCAAGAACCGTTCGTACGCGGTGAACGCCTCAGCAGGCGATTGATTCAACCCCCGAGAATCAGAAACGTGGTGGAAGGCCAAGGCAGCGCCGGGAAGTAGTGGGTCAGTTTGCGATCACGCGAATTACCAGATATTTGGCAGTGTTGCCTCGCGTAAACTATTCTGGCGTGGTCCAAGGCTCTGGCGCGCGCATTACCTCGTCAATCACAAACTCTACGAAACGCATCGCATCCTGTTCTAACTGCAGCGTTGTGGAGCCGTGGTTTTTTAGCCGATTCTCCTTGGCCTCACGAATTACCGCCCGCCACATGAGTGGAACAGTTTCCATCGCCCAGCCGTAGGCTTGGTCTTTAGAAGCAAGCGCCTTGTGGGACGCTGAGTAAAGGATGCGGCACGCGGTAAGGGCCGCGTAGGCATTGTGAACGAACGCTCTGTCGGACCGGTCCCCGGCATTGGCGGCCAGGTCTTGCTTCAGGTAGTTCAGTTCCAATTGCAGCGCTTCCATGAGGCATTGTTGGGACACTTGTGGCGCGATCATCTTCGCGTCCTGGCCCCACAACGTGATGCCTGACTTTGCAATATTCATCCAGATGATGGGGTTTCCGTCCGATCCATGACGGACGAATTTACCGGTGTAGTGGTAGAAACCGCAGCATCGCGAACTCTTGTCAAGAAACTCACGGTCAATGACAAAGCGCATGTCGATGCGTCTCACCCAGCGGTTATTCTCGCCTTTGTTCTTGAACCATTTATCCAGTTCAAAAAACTCGCGGTCATCGAGATCTCGCCGCGTGACACCAATGCAATCAACGTCACTACAAGTCTCGTCGAAGGCCTGGTAGGTCAACGAGCCCCACAGGTAGATGCCAACGAGATTGGTATCCAAAATGGCAGGGAAGTCCGTGGCCATCACCTGAAGAAGTCCGGAGAGATCCTTCGGGATATTTAATGGCAGGTTCATTTCTTGCTCCAGAATATCAGCTGTTCCTAAGCTCAGCCATGACACCTTGAGGGTGCCAAGTCCCGGCAAACACCCTAGTCGCAAACTGGCCCACTACCCGCCGGGCTTTGTGCTTGACTTTCTGCGATGACGCGTACATCTTAAAAGGCTTTCCTTCTTCTTCCGGCGGCGACCGTGGAGAGAGGAGACAACTTCGTTCGCTATGACCAAAGTCCGGCTGTGCTTTCACGATCGCTGCTTTGACGGAACCGCTTCGGCGGCGGTGTTCTACCGCTTTTACCGGGAGCGTATTGACGGCAAGGCGGAATTCCAGTTCACAGGAATGACGCATAGGGCCAAGCATCCCTGGGAAGAAGGGCTGTTCGACGGAGATCAGAACGTCATCGTGGATTTCAAGTACTCGAATTCGCCGAAGGTGACGTGGTGGTTTGACCATCACCAGAGCGCGTTTTTGACGCCGGAGGATGCCGAGCATTTTCGGCGCCATCCCGGCAAGAACATGTACTACGACCCCGAGTACAAGTCGTGCACCAAGCTGATCGCCACGGTCACGAAAGAGAAGTTTGGTTTTAACACCAAGCCGCTCGAAGATTTGATTCACTGGGGGGACATTATTGACGGAGCGCAGTTTCCGACGGCGCAATCGGCGACGGAACTGACCGAGCCGGCGACGCAACTGGCGCTGGTGATCGAGGCGGCTCCGGAAAACGGCATTCCGGCGCGGATCATTAAGGAGTTGGCGTACCGGCCGCTGGCGGAGATGGTGAAGTTGCCCATTGTGGCCAAGTTTCTGGGACCGCTGCTGGAGCGGCACCGGAAGTCCATTGAAGTGTTGCGAGAACGCTGCGAATCGCAGGACGGCGTGATCTATTTCGATGTGAGCGACCTGGACCTGGAAGGGTACAACAAGTTTATTCCGTATTTGCTGCATCCGGAGGGCGTATATTCGGTGAGCGTGAGCGCGTCGCCGGTGCGGGCGAAGGTGTCGCTGGGAACGAATCCGTGGAACCAGGCGACGGCGGACCAGAATTTGGCGTCGCTGGCGGAACAGTACGGCGGAGGCGGACACCCGCGGGTGTCCGCGATTTCCTTTGACCCGCAGGATTTGGAGCGGGCGCGGCAAGTGGCGCGGGATTTGGCGGCAGTGCTGCGGGCGAAGTGAGGGAGATGGAGAAGGCGCGGCGAGGCGGTTGCAGCGGGGCGCATGTCGACAAGAAATTCTCGAGCGTGTAAAATAAAGAATTGCCCGTGGACCGGTAGCTCAAGTGGTAGAGCAGCTGACTCTTAATCAGCGGGTTGCAGGTTCGAGTCCTGCCCGGTTCACCAACTAAATGAAAGCACTTGCAAGGGAATTACTGCAAGCCCGAAAAGCCCAGTGTAGCGAATGTAGCGGCTGGGATTCATTTCCTCTTCTGGGTGTGTTCGTGGGCGTCGTCCTTGGTCTCATTCCGTAGCCACTGGCACACGTCCGGCCAGTAGAATCTCAAGTAGCGGCCACAGCGCAATAGAGGTAACGGGCTGCCATTGTGCGCGCCACGAGAGCGACTCTTTTCGTAGACCCAATCAACGCCAACCTGCAATCGTTCCGCCAATTGGTGCGGTGTCAGTATATCTTCCGGCCGCATGGAGTCTGCGCTCATAGGCGCTCCTTATCGTCCCTTTCCTTGCGTCGTCCGTCCCGGTGTATCACGGTGTACGCTAAGGTTCTGTGTCCAAAGTTGTTTCCAACTTCTTGTGTTGAAGCCCTAAGGTGGCTTCTTTCAAACATAAGCCAGTGCGATTCAGCGGCCGGAATAGCACCCTGGTGCCGTCTCTCCAATTCCGATTTGAACCTGCAGCGTGAATCTCGCCACGGCGATTGTACTGTGCACCGAGTCAGTGAGGAGCATCCGGAACCGTCCGGACAAAATCGTCATGCATAAGCATGTAGTCTGAACCTACCATGCAACGGTATGCTTCAATCACTGATTTCAAGGAATGACGGTCTGACCCGGCGTGAACTTATCGGCCTCTCGGCAGCGTGAAATGCACTGCCACGGCTGCGCCCGTTCCCGCACCAACTTCCTCTCTTCTTAAGAGTTACAGCGAGCGCAATGAGCAACAGTCAATCTAGCGCTCGATGCCGAGGCACTCCACCACCTTCGTAAGCGTCGCGACTAGCCTCTCGATGTGCGCTTCGGTGTGTGCGGAAGTGCAGGAGATGCGGAGCAAATTCTGCGCCGCAGCCGGCTTCAGCACCGGGTTTATGTAGATCTTTTCGGCCAGAAGCGCCTTGCACAGCCGGCACAAATCCCCTTCCTCCCGGATCACCACCGGCACGATCGCCGTCTCCCCATCCAGCACCGAAAAGCCGCGCGCGCGCAGCTCCGTGCGCAGCGCGCGGGCCATCTGCAGCAGCCGCAGGCGCCGCTCCGGCTCCTTGCGGATGATCTCCAGCGCCGCCCCGGCCGCCGCCACCGACGCCGCCGGCAGACTCGCCGAAAACACGAACGGCCGTGCCGTGTGTTTCAGATAATCCACCACCTCGTGCGGGCCCGCGATAAACCCGCCCACCGACGCCAGAGCCTTGCTGAACGTGCCCATGACGATGTCCACTTCGTCCAGCACCCCCAAGTGTTCCGCCGCGCCCGCTCCGGTCCGCCCCAACACTCCCAGGCCGTGTGCTTCGTCCACATAGATGCGCGCCGCGTTGGATTTTGAAAGGTTCACCAGCCCGCGCAACTCGGCCAGATCCCCTTCCATGCTGAACACGCCTTCGGAGACCACCAGGATCTTCTCTTCGGAAGCACAGTTGTTTAGGCACCGCTCGAAATGATCCAGATCGTTATGCCGGAAGCGCATCACCCGCGCTACCGACCGCAACGCTCCTTCCACCAAGCTGGCGTGCAGGCGGTGATCGCAGATCATCACGTCGCCCTTTTCGGTTAGCGCCGAAAGCGCAGCGTAGTTGGCCTGAAACCCGGTGCCGAAGATCATCGCGGCTTCCTTGCGCACGAAGGCGGCCAGCTCCGCCTCCAGCTTCACGTGCAGATCCAGGGTCCCGTTCAGCAAGCGCGAACCGCTGCATCCGCTGCCGTACTTCCGGATCGCCTGCACGGCGGCTTCTTCGACCTGAGGGTGCGTGATCAGGCCCAGGTAATCGTTGGACCCGAACATCAGCACCTTCGACGAGCCCAGCCACACCTCTCCCGGCTGGCAGCCGTCCCGGTCTCCGAAGGTCTCGAAGTACATGTACAGACCGGCTTTCTGGAGTTCGCCCGGGCGAGTGAACGCGCGGCATTTCTCGAAAATGTCTTTCGCTCCAGCGTTCTTCTTTTTCGCGGTGGCCGTCAAGTTCATGTTCAGTCCCAATCGTAGATTCGATAGGTCTTGTAGTGTCTTGCGCCCATCACTTCCAGGGAGCGTGTCATCAGAACGTTATCTTCCAGGATCCACGACATTTCACAATCGCCGCTGTATCCCAACTTCTTGGCAGTCCGCACGAGCGTGGCATAGAAGGCAGCCGCTACACCGGAGGCTCTATGCTCCTCCACCACCCCAAGAGCAATAACACGCAGACTCTTAATCGAACGTTGATAATACAGAATTTTGAGCAGGCCCGTCGGGAAGAGGCTGCCGCCCGCCCGCATGAGCGCGAAATTGACATCGGGCAAGGCCAGTGCGAACCCAATCGGCTTCCCGCCCGCTTCCCCCAGCAGCGCCAGCTCAGGCTTGAGAATCTGCTTCATCTCTTTGCCCATCAGGAAGAACTCTTCGCGAGTCATGGGTACAAATCCCCAGTTGCGCTTCCACGCCGAGTTGTACACATCCCAGATCCGCCCCACTTCGCCATCGAAATCCTTCATGTTGATGGGCCGGACCGTGACCCCGCTCTTGGCGAGCTTGCGGTCCGCCACCCGCGCGATCTTCTCCAGCTCGACTGCCGCCGCGGTATTGACGTAAGCGTAGAGATCCTTTGCCTTGCGGAGCCCTACGTTTTCCATCAACGCCGGGTAATAGCGCGGGTTGTAGGTCATCATGACCATCGGATTGGAATCGAAGCCGTCGACCAACATGCCGCATTCGTAGTTGGTGGACGGGTTCACCGGCCCCCGAAGCAGCACTGCGCCGCGGGCGAATACCCACTTTCGTGCGGCGCCGAGCAGAGCCGCCGCCACTTCTGGGGCGTTCGTCGATTCGAAGAATCCGAAGAACCCGGCGTTCTCCTCGTGAAACTTGTTGTGATTGCGGTTTAGGATAGCGGCGATCCGGCCCACCACGTGGCCGTCGCGCCGCGCTAGGAAAAACTCGGCTTCCGCGTTGGTGTAGAACGGATGGTTGGCCCGGTTCAGAAGTTCCTTGATCGCGATCCGCAATGGAGGCACCCAGAAAGGGTCGCCGCGGTATAGCGAATAGGGAAATTCAATAAACTCTTTCAATGCCTGTTTGCTATCTGCCGTTACAACCTCAAGCGGCAATTGAATCCTCTCTTCCTGATAGCTTCCGGTACATCATGGGCCCCGCCGCAATCAAGACCGCGGAAAGCAGCGCGCCCGCCATCAAGTCAACCGTGTAATGGTATCGAAGGTAAACTGTAGCAAAAAAAATGCATAGCGTGTACGCCAAATACGCCCGGGAGAGCCGCTTCGAGATTTGCCGGCTGCTCCACCAGGCGATGATCGTGAGCTCGCCGTGGCCGCTCGGAAAGCAATCGTAATGGGCTGACTCGAGGCGATCAAGCGTCGTCCGCATCACGTGCACCGCCCATCCTCCTTGCAAAGGCGAATGCTGTAAGTGTTCGAGCAAGAAGCGGGGCCCGCGCGCAGGCACAAGGATGTACCCGATATAAGACGCCAGAAAGCCCAGCGAGATCAAGAAAGCGCAATACCGAAAGTCCGCGAAGCGCCGTTTCCGCCACAACAGGCAGGGGACCAACAGGACCGCGGGAACAAACAGAGTGTAGACAACTTGCAGAAAGGCCGTGAACGCCGGCGTTTGGACGCGCTCCAACCAGACGGTCGGATTCGCATGCCAAATCGAAAAGTCGAGATCCGCGAGCCATTGGTCGGTGGTTGCGCCTCGGACCGCTGGAATCAGGATCGCCATCTCCTTATAGCAGGAAGCCACCAGCGGAAGCGGGTACCAATGGCGGAAGTACCAGACCGCGCGACCGCCGCGCTTCGAGGCCAACACAATGGCCATGGCAGCCCCAACGTGCAAGGCCAGCAATTCCGGGGCTTCGGGAAGCCGATTCCAGTACACCGCGACCAACGCGCCTGTGCCCGCAAGGTAAGCCAGGATCAGTTTGTCAGCGGCCCAAAAGCCCCCATCCGAGTTCAATACTTCAGCCAACCCGCCTCCTTGTACCAGGCAAGCGTTTCGGCGAGTCCAAGCTCCAGAGGTGTCTGCGCTTCGAAGCCGAGCTCTTGCGCCGCGCGCCGCGTGTCGCAAGTCCAGTAGCGGCATTGCGCTTCCTTCACTTTCTCGCGCGAGATGATCACCGGCTTCCCGGTAAGTCGCGAGCAAACTTCCGCTAGGCCGCCTACGGCGTACGCAAGCGGCGCAGGAATCCGTAGGACTCGCGTGCGTTTCCGCATGACGCGCGCCGCTGCGGAACTCAGCTCGCTCCAGGAGACCGCTTTCGCGTGGGCAAGAAAGTACGCGCGGCCGCCGGCTTGAGGGGCGCATGCCGCTGCCAGCAAACCGTCGGCCAGATCCTTCACATAGATCGCCTGAAACCAGCGTTCGCCGCCCGAGATCTCCAGCACAAAGCCCCTACTAATCGACCTGAACATCTCCAGCACGTCCGTGTCGCGCGGGCCGTAGACAACGGCCGGCCGCACGATCACCGCGTCAGGAACCAGCGCCCTCACAATCCGCTCGCCTTCCAGCTTGGATGTTCCGTAGTGCGTGACGGGATGCGGTTCGGTGTCATCGGAGACCGGCGTGCCATCGGTGCTGGGACCGATGGCAGCGAGAGAACTGACGTGCACAAGGCGAACCCCGCGCTCGGCGACCGCCCGCGCGAGATTCTCCGTTGCTCGCGCGTTGCCCGAGTAGAACTCGCTCATCGAAAGCGCCTTCGTCACACCCGCAAGGTGGATCACGGTGCCGGCGCCTGCGAGGGCATCCCTCAGGCCCTCGCCGGAAACGAGGTCACCGAACACAAGCTCAACTTCAGCAGGCAACACGAAAGGATGTCGCTTGAAACTGTCGCGGCGGATCAGGCAGCGCAGCGGCTCGCCACGGGCGCAGACAGCCTCCACTAGATGGCTTCCTATGAAGCCGGTTCCGCCGGTGATCAGAATCATTATTGCTCTATATTACGGAAAACCAGGTCCGCGAAGTAACTTTCCGCAGCCGAGCCAGTGTACTGCGAATTAATCTGGAGCCTCAGCCCTTTCACGTGGGGGGCCAGTTTTCCGAAGGCCCCGAGATAATCCGCGACGACGTTATGGCTTTCGGCAATCCAACGGTGCGCCTCGGCCATCCCCGAGCGGCAGACGATGGCGTCAACGGGGACCAGGGGCGGTGAACTCGCGTTCTCCATGGTCCCTTGGGGCGCGGTCGTGTGCCAAATGTCGGCTTACCCGACATCTTCGTACCAGGACCAACTCGGACAGTTGGGGCTTTTATCAGTCTCGATGAGTTTTCTTGCGCACAGCAAGGTCGCAGCAAACAGAATGGCGTGCTTACGTTCTTCGGTCATTGGTGTTCTCCGCAAGGACTTGCGGCAGAGGGGGGAACGAGAGGCTGCACTTCCCGGGCGTCATTTTCAAATCAGGATTGTCCGGGATGAATCAGTTCGCACTTCCCAGAGTGTTCGGTGGCGGGAATTGTTCTGCTCTGACGGTAGATGTACACACGGAGCAGATAGCGGCCTGTCGTCCAGTTAATTGCATAGACTATCTCACCCGGCTTCTGCCCATTGAACACCAGACGGTATTCCGCGGTATCTCCGAGCTGTCCTCTCTTTACGGCGCCGTAGATATACTCTTGGCTGGCAACGCCCATGTAGTACGTTTGGACAAACAGGTTGTCTTTCTCCTGCTCTAGTGTCTTGATTCCGTTGGTGTCTCCCGCTTTCTCCTTTTGCTCAATTACATCACTCACCTTGGCGATGACGGCGAACGAGGGCGCATCTTCGTCTTGGAAACAGACGTACTCATCCTTGATGTGATTGAAAGTGTTCGCCGCCTTCAATCCGTTGAAATAGTCATGCGCTGTTTGCCCGGAAGTTGAAACAGCAATTACCGGGCAAAGCAGCAGCAATTTCAAAAGACACCTCATCAGAGGGTCCTTAGCTCCGATATTTACCACAAATAGGACACCTCGTGACGGCGGCATCGCACGAAACCCCCCAGGGGGGCCACGCACATCCGCCAATCTCTGCGCTGTGGTAGTATCCGGGGTATGGGCAGCGACCACCGAAAACAGCCGTGCCGCTGTTCGCACGGGAAAACAATACACAAGCCCGAGCCTCACAAGTGGAAGCAGAAATTTCGTGTGGTTTGCTGCTACCCCGGTTGCAAGTGCCAAAAATACAGGCCCGTGAAGACCCAGCCTAGTTAATTCATCAGCGGCCAGAATCGTGGCGGAAGAAGCTCACTTGTGACGCAAAATGAGAATTGGACTCGGTTGACGATGCTTATGTAGGCCTGTCATGGCGCTCTTTGCCTCCGCGGAAGATTTTTTGGAGAAGGCTTCGCCTGGCCCTTCTGAGAGTGAGTTGTCGAAGAGGCCAAAGATTCAAGAGGAATTGCAGAGCGAGACGGCTTGGATGAGCTATTGAAAAGGCCAGCCGCTGGCTAGGTGAACGCGAAGGCAACGCGCTGTTTGACGCATGCGAGCACCGATCTTCGCCAGCAAAATCGTGAATAATCCAGGCTAGGTAGGGCCAAACTCTCCTTTTCCCGTGTGTGGACTGGTCTGAATGATTAAGCGGCGCGGTTATGCGGCGGGGCAGGAGCAGGCCGCCATTTCGGCGACCGGGTCGGACTGGCGTTCCCACGCTGCCAGGAGGAGAACTTTTTGGCCGCTGGGGTAGCGGAAGATGTAATAGACGCTGGAATCGCCATCGACCTCAAAAAAGCCAGGTCGGCGCAAGTCCGGGCGGCCGGTTATCCCCGCGCCAAGCAACAGGCGGAGTTCCGCCAGTTGTTCCGGAGCGTGTGTCCGGAGGTCTTCGACAATGGGCGGCAGTTTTTGAATGATCGTCATCGGCTTATCCTTCGTCCGCCGTAGCAGCATACTGTGAGCCTCATCCATTAAGACGTAAAAACCGGCAAAATGTTTCATGACAGCAAGGCCGCAAGTTATGCGGCTGCTGAAACGCCGAAATTGCGCGCTTCACTCCCATTAGATGCAAGGATTTAGGGTTCGGGTAGGAATTTGGAATTTTGCGCTAGCGGATGTTGCCCATGGCAGCGGCCAAATTGGTGGCCTTGTCGGCTGGGAAGCCTGCGGCGAAGAAAGAGAGGGGGGAGGCTAGAAAGGGTCCACTTTCTCGGGATGCCGGTGGGATTCGGGTCCTTGTTCGGTCCGCAGAGGTCGACCGTGGGTTGCGGCTTTAACAGTCCTCTTCAGTCAACTAATGGAGAAAAGGTAACTAGCTTGCATACTACTTGCGCGGAGGGAGTTTTCTTGCGATAGTGATGGTTAAGAGTTTTCCAACTTCGAGGATTTTCACGTGGCTAAACAAGCATCAAAACTACCCAGAAAGTCCGTGCGCGACGAAAAATCCGAGTTTGGCAAGGATCGCCGGCGCCGGCATCACCATTATCTGGTCACTGTCAACTACGCGGATGGCGAGACGTTTGGCCGCGTTTATACGGATAAGGACAAGGCCACGCGATTCGCGGAACGCCAGCGGCGCTCGCCCGTGGTCAAGTCCGCGCGCGTCAGCCAAGTATCCTGAACCGTTTCGGCAACTGCGGCAGATACCCTGCCTTGACTTGGTTTTTGGTGTGCTTGCGTGCTATAAAATAAGAGTTCGAGCGGCCTTAGTATAATGGTAGTACGGAACCTTGCCAAGGTTCAGGCGTGAGTTCGATTCTCATAGGCCGCTCCATTTTCTTCCGGAAATTTCCTCAGGCCTCCGAAAAATCCCGCTGAACATTTGTGCGGATTCCCGCTATGATGCCCGCGATTGGGTCCTGCACTCGATGACTGTCTGCCGCATCGCTGTAGGGAGCACCCGGCGGCCGAAACTGCATGCCGTCCGGGAAGCTGCCGCACTCTTCAAAGAAATGATCGCTCCGAAGATGGCCCTGGAGATCCAAGGCTATGAAGTGGAGAGTGGGGTGGGGCATACGCCTGCTTCGCGGGAGGAATTGATGCGCGGGGCGCGGCAAAGGGCGGAGGCCCTCGTGGAGAAACTGAGGGCCAGCGGTGAGTCTGCGGATTATTTTGTAGGACTCGAGGGCGGGCTGGATGTAGCCGTGGAGAATGGCCGGCGAAGTGTTCTGCTGGAGAGTTGGGCGTACGTGACCGATGGACGGCGAGGGCATTTTGGCTGTTCGGGGAGCATTGAATTACCCGAAGCGCTGGCCGAGGACGTGCTCTCTAACGGCACGGAGCTTTCCGAGGCGATCGACCGTTTCGCGGGAGCCGTGGGGATTCGCGACGCGCAGGGGGCCTGGGGCGTGCTATCGGGGGACCTGATTTCGCGGCAAGAAGCGTTTCGAGTGGCAGTGGTGGCGGCGTTCGCGCCATTCTACAATGAGAGGATGTACGGGAAGGCGTTCGCGGCCGGATTGTGACGCCGCGCAGCGCGTGGCCCCGGGCCCGGGAGTGAGGAGAAACGACGTGGACATTGTGAAAGGCAACATGGGCTGGATCGAAGTCGTGGTGGGACCGATGTTCTCCGGAAAGAGCGAAGAGCTGATCCGGCGGTTGCGGCGCGCGGAAATCGCGCGGCAGCGCGTGCAGATTTTCAAGCCGGTGATCGATTCGCGCTATACCGCGAACGAAATCGTCTCTCACTCCGGGCTAGGTATCCCGTCCGATAATGTGAGCAAAGCCTCGGAGATCCTGGAGAAATTGCAGGCGCGCACGGAAGTTGTGGGCATCGATGAGGCGCAGTTCCTGGGGGATGAGGTCGTGGAGGTGTGCACGAAGCTGGCGAACCTGGGGAAGCGCGTGATCGTGGCGGGGCTGGATACGGACTATCGCGGGCGCCCTTTTGAACCCATGCCGCGGCTGCTGGCGGTGGCGGAGGAGATCACCAAACTGCTGGCCATTTGCGTGCGCTGCGGGAATCCGGCGGTGCACACGCAGCGGCTTGTGGATAGCGAAGAATTGATCGTGGTGGGGGCCACGGAGATGTACGAAGCGCGCTGCCGCCGGTGTTTTGAGCCGAATCCGGCGCAGGCCCGCAAGGAAGCAGGCCCGGTGATTATGCCGCGCATCCGCGGCGCATCAAATGGCGCGGCTTAAGATAAACTCGCCTTATACATCGCGGGCAATCCACTTCTCTTTCTCAGGAAGCACATGCTCATCGAATCGAAGGCTCCAACACGCATAGATCTGGCCGGAGGTACGCTGGACATCTGGCCGCTGTACCTGTTTCATCCCGGAGCGGTGACGCTGAACGCGGCGATTTCCCGTTACGCGCATTGCGCGATTGAGACGCACGCGCCGGGAGACGAAAGCATCAAGCTGGTCTCGCTGGACACCAAGCGCGCGGAAAACTTTGCGTCGTTTGCAAAGCTGGCGCGCGCGAAACGCTTCCGCTTGCCCCTGCTGGCCGAGATTGTGAAGTTCTTCCGTCCGGAAGGCGGATTCACGCTGACGACAAATTCGGAGGCTCCGGCGGGCGCGGGCATTGGCGGATCCAGCGCCATCGCGGTGTCCATTTGCGCGGCGCTGGACCGCTTCACGGGGACAGGCCGCAGTAAGGTGGACTGGATCCACATCAGCCGCGATGCGGAGGCCGTTGTCATCCACATCCCCACAGGCATGCAGGATCACTACCCGCCGGCGTTCGGTGGCGCGGCGGCCATCGAATTAATGCCCGGCGGCGAGCGCCGCGTCGAGCTCAATGTGAATCTGGACGAACTCGAACGCCGCCTGATGGTTTGTTATACCGGAAAGCCGCGGCAATCGGCCATCAACAATTGGGGCGTATTCAAAGCCCACATTGACAACAAGAAGTCGGTGGTGAATAACCTGGAGCGCATTTCGCAAATCGCGCAACAAATGCGCGTGGCGTTGGAAGCGGGCAACTGGAAAGAGACAGGGCGGCTGATGCATGACGAGTGGACCTTTCGCCGCAGGAACCTGCCCACGATTTCCACGGGGACAATCGACCGCATCATAGAAAACACCCGGCGCAACGGCGCCCTGGCGGGAAAGGTGTGCGGTGCGGGCGGCGGCGGGTGTATTGTGCTGCTGATTGAGCCGGACGCGCGGGAACGCGTGGAATATGCGGTGGAACAATCCGGGGGGGAGCTAATGCCGATGCAAATTGACCGGCAAGGGGTCACGGTGGTATCCGAGTAGATTTGCAAATCTGCTGCTATTCAAGTGGCTTTCTGCATCATAAAATAGGGAACGCACACCCCGGCGGGTGCCATGATCCCTGGAGCCATGCACTACCTTCTGGCCATTGCGATTGCGCTGTTGTTATTCGCGGATGCGGACGTGCCCAAGGCCATGTCCCTGCGGAGCGAACCGCATGCCGCCCCGGAGAACTTTCCGCCGGGCGGGAGCATTCCCCTGTTGCCCCTGGTTATGAGCAGCGCTGGGCAGGAGCAGACGCAGAGCGCGCCTGCCTCAGGGAAGAAGAGCACCACGCTCAAGGAAACCTCGAAACTAGCCCTGATTCGGTACGTCTCCGGTGAATTTGCGAAAGCGCGCAAGCCGGTGCCGGGCGGCAAAGAGGGTTTTATCCTCTATACCGATAAGCCCATCAACCAGGAGAATCTGGATCATGCTGTGGCCGCGCACGGTGCGGCCGTGAACACCGGAGACAACGCCCAGATCACCAATCTGGAATTCCGCGAGCACACTATCGTCGTGGACATCAATGGCGGGGGTCGCCCCAAAAAGCATTGGCGCGACCGCATTCAAATTGGCATGAGTGGACCACCGGCGCCCGTGGGGCAGTCCACCAGCACGGCGCAGGAGCAGGGACCGCCGGGCATCCAGCCAGGAATGGGGGGCACGATCTATGTTCAATTCCCCACTGCGATTCCGGATCTCACCCCCGACCAGTTGAAGCAAATTCTCGGGCCGTTCCTGGATTTTTCTAAAGTACGCTCCGCCGCGGTGCACTGGATTGACACGCTGCCGCCGGAAATGAAGAAGGCCATCACGGAGCGCCACGCGATGCTGGGCATGGACCGCGAGGAAGTGGTGGCGGCCATCGGCAAGCCGGACCGCAAAGTGCGCGAGCGCGATGCCAATGGCAACGATACGGAAGACTGGATCTACGGGCATCCCCCGGACAAAACGGTCTTCGTGAAGTTCACGGGCGATCACGTCACGTCCATCAAGCAGTACCCGCAATGAAGTTTCCAATTGGGAAAGAAATTCAGTTTTTCCGCGGAGGTGTGACATCCTCCTCCGGCCACAGCCACGCCAAAAGCAGGGCCACCCCAATTCCGATGGACACTTCCGCAAACCGATGAAAAGCGATTCGCCAGGCGGGACCCGCCCGCGGCACCAACAGCACAATCGCCAGCGTAACACCCCCGAAGCGATATGCGCTTCGATCCGTACGGGCCACGGCGCATAGCAGTCCCAAGACGAACACGCAAGCACCGAAGACGAGAACGTGCGGCTGGAACTGACTCGCCACAAGTGCGCCAACTGCGGCTCCAAGCACCGTTCCGACGAATCGCTGCCAGGAAACAGTAAGCGCCGCACCTAGCGACGACTGTGTGATCACCAGGGTTGTAATCGCCGCCCAGTACGCTTCCGGGAGCCGGAATAATCGCGCTAACAGCACCGAAACTATAGCCGCCACTGCCGTCCGCACGGAAGGCACCGCCACCGGCCACCCGGCCCACCTTGTCCACGCTACTTTCTCGATCGCCATTGTCTCTCGCCTCTGTGACCATCCCCGGAAAGCCAGTAATACTATTCCAAAGAAACAGCTTTGTGGAGATCTTCTGAATTTGCGGTTGAAGCACTGCGTCGGCGGTGGTGGGGCTCAGCGTAGCCTGCATGCTGATGGTGCACGAAACGCGGTTGGCGGTGCAAAGTCTGGAAGAAGAATCGCGGGTACGGATTCAGTCCTATGGCGCGGAGACACTGCAAAAGTAGTCGGCGTGGAATCCTGTTCCGCCGGGGGAGCGTCAGAAAAGGGAATGAAAAAAACGACTGTTTAGCCAGATGTGGGCCACCAAAAGGAGCACGATGGTGGCCATCAGGACGAAATGGATACACCGAATTAGGCCGGAGGGGCCGGGCCCGCGGTAACGGAATAAAGCGCCCACGGCCACTTGGATGAGAAGCAGGACCAGAGCGATGGTGGCGAGCCAGAGGCCGTTGGTGAGGCTCGGCGAAATGTGCCCGGCGCGCAGCGCTGGCCAGGCATGCCACGACGAAAAGGCTGCAAGGGCCAGGGCGAGCCAGTAATGAGGCCAGAGTGCCAAAAGCCGGGAATGCGCGGGGGGATCGCCCGCCTGACGCCTGCCACGGATGAGCGCACCATTCAGATAGGGAATGGCGATGACCGCGGCAAGCAATGCAGTGCTGAGCCAACCCCGCTGGCCGGTTGGGGAGAGCATGGCGAGTAGCGGCAATAGGGTCGGCATAGGGTAAGGCGATGCGCTACAATGGTAGCCGGAAAAGGGCTTAGGCGTGGAGTGAGAGGCTGAACAAAGAGCCGAATCCCGCGAATCGCGTTTCGCTTTGGTGCAAGGCAATCGCGGGAAGAGAGCGGCGACAAGATCCAATCAAGCCAAGTTGCCAGAGGCCGTGGCAGGTTGTTTGTGACCCAGGACACTTCGGTTCGCGTTGACTTTTCCTTACACTACACCTAGCATTTTCTGTTCTACACACGGCGGCGTTCGCACCCGATTGGTCGCCGGAGTCTACCCCCCACCGGAGGAAGCATGCCAATTAAGGTTGGAATCAACGGCTTCGGCCGCATCGGTCGCAACATCGTGCGCACAGCGCTGGATGACAAGGACATTCAGTTCGTGGCCGTGAACGACATCACGGATGCCAAGACCCTCGCGCACCTCTTGAAGTACGACTCGGTCCTTGGGAACCTCTCGCAAACCATCACGCACACGGACGACTCCATCAGCGTGGAAGGCAAGAGCTTTAAGGTATTCAAGGTGAAAGACCCGGCGGAACTCGACTGGGCCAGCGTCGGCGCGCAGATTGTGATCGAATCAACGGGTTTGTTCACCAAGGGTGCGGATGCCCGGAAGCACATCCGCGGGCCCGTGAAGAAGGTCATTATTACGGCGCCTGCCACGGACCCGGATGCCACGTTTGTGCTGGGTGTGAACGACAAGACTTATGACCCGGCGAAGCACCATGTGGTTTCGAACGCCTCTTGCACCACAAACTGTCTCGCCCCTGTCGCGAAAGTTCTGCAGGACACGTTCAAGATCGTTTGCGGCACGATGACGACGATCCACTCGTATACGAACGACCAGCGACTGCTGGATTTGCCGCACAAGGACCTGCGGCGCGCGCGCGCAGCGGCTTTGAGCATGATTCCGAGCACGACGGGAGCAGCGAAAGCGCTGAAGTTGGTCATTCCGGAATTGGACGGCAAGCTGGACGGGTACTCGATGCGCGTGCCGACTCCCAACGTCAGCGTGGTCGACCTCACCGTATTCGTTGAAAAGCCGGCGACGAAGGAGAGCGTGAATGCGGCGCTGAAGGCGGCGGCAGAAGGCCCGATGAAGGGAATTCTCGCGTACACGGAAGAAGAGTTGGTGTCCATCGATTTCCGCGGCAATCCCAATTCGTCCATCGTGGATGCGGGCTACACCAAGGTTGTCGGCGATAAGTGCGTCAAGGTGCTGTCGTGGTACGACAACGAGTGGGCCTACTCCTGCCGTGTGCGCGACCTGATCAAGCTGCTTGCTGCGAAGTTTTGAAAGCAGTGACTCGTGGCTTGTGACCAGTGACTCGCGTGAGAGCGAGCCACTGGTTACGCTCAGGACCGTGCGCTTTCTTATAAAGTTGCGCCCCAGAAGGCGGGTCACACAAGGCAAACCGCTCCAGGACGCGCTTGAAACTTTGGTTCAAACCGGGTTCCTGATATCGGATCGCTGATATCTGATATCCGTTCGCTGATTTCCGATAACTGATCACAGAAAGTAGATTCAACATGAACAAACTTACGATTCAAGACCTCGATCTCCGCGGCAAGCGCGTATTCATTCGCGTGGATTTCAACGTGCCCTTGAAGGACGGCGTGGTCACCGACGACACGCGCATCCGCGAAACGCTGCCCACGCTGCGCCTGGCCATACAGAAAGGCGGGCGGCTCGTGCTGGCATCGCATCTTGGGCGGCCCAAAGGGGGGCCGGAGCCGAAATACTCGCTCCTTCCCGTGGCCAAGAAGCTCGAACAGTTGATTGGAAGACCCGTGCGCTTTGCGTCGGATTGCGTGGGACCCATTCCCGAATCGAAGAGCCGCAGCCTGGCCGAGGGCGATATCCTGCTGCTGGAAAACGTGCGCTTCCATCCTGAAGAGGAGAAAAACGATGAAGCGTTTTCCAAGCAACTTGCGGCGCTCTGCGACGATGTATTCGTCTTGGATGCTTTCGGCTCGGCGCACCGCGCGCACGCTTCCGTCGTGGGCATCACGAAATTCGTGAAGCAGGCGGCGGCGGGGCTGCTGATGGAAAAAGAACTCGAGTATATCGGCAAAGCAATCAGCGATCCCGCGCGCCCGTTCGTGGCCATTCTTGGCGGGGCCAAGGTCAGCGACAAAATCGAAGTGGTCGAGAACTTGATGAAGATTGCCGACGCGATGCTGATCGGCGGCGGCATGGCCTACACCTTTTTGAAGGCGCAGGGATTGCCCATCGGCAAGTCGCTGGTGGAAGAAGACAAGATTGAGCTGGCGAAGAAGATCCTGGCCGATGCCAAGCAGAGGAACTTCAAGTTCTTGCTGCCCAGCGACAGCGTGATCGCGCCGGAATTCAAGCCCGACTCTCCGGCAACAATCGTGGATGTTTCCGCGATGCCCGCGGACCAGATAGGGCTGGACATCGGCCCGAAAACGATCGCGGCGTACAAGGCGGAAATCGCGAAATCCGAAACTATCGTGTGGAACGGCCCGATGGGCGTGTTTGAAATGCCCGCGTTCGCCAAGGGCACCTTGGAAATCGCCAAGGCCGTGGCCGCTGCCACAACGGGCGGCGCAATCTCGATCATCGGCGGCGGGGATTCCGTGGCGGCCGTGCATCAGGCTGGAGTCGCAAACCGGATTTCTCACATTTCGACCGGAGGCGGCGCCTCGCTGGAATTCCTCGGCGGGCGCAAGTTGCCCGGCGTGGAGGCACTGACCGACAAATGAGCACCGCAAAACGCCGCCGGGTAATTGCCGGCAACTGGAAGATGTACAAGAATCAGGCGGAGACACGAGCGTTTTTCGCCGCGTTCCTTCCGCTGGTTGCAGGCGTGAAGGACTGCGACATCGTTGTCGCGCCGCCCTTTACGAATATTCCCGTCGCAGTGGAAGCCTCCAAAGGCACCCATATCGGCATCTCCGCGCAGGATGTGTTCTGGGAGAAGGAAGGCGCCTACACCGGGCAGGTTTCCACCGGCATGTTGGTGGAAGCGGGGTGCCGCTATACAATCATCGGCCATTCCGAGCGGCGCCAGTTCTTCGGAGAGACCAACGAAACCGTGTTTAAGAAGACCAAAGCCGCTCTAGCTGCTGGACTTACGCCCATCGTGTGCATCGGCGAAATGCTCACCGACCGCGAGGCCGGCAATACCGAGCGGGTCTGCCAGAGCCAGTTCCTGGGCAGCGTGGGCGCATTGACCCCCGAGGAATTCTCCCGTATTCTGATAGCTTACGAGCCGGTCTGGGCCATTGGCACTGGCCGCACCGCTACGCCGGAGATCGCCGCGGCGGTGCATAAGTTTGTTCGCCAGTGTGCCGCGGAGAAGTTCACTGCCAGCCGTGCTTCCGCGTTGCGGATTCTGTATGGCGGGAGCGTTAAGCCTGACAACATTCAGGGATTGATGGCGCAAGAGGAACTCGACGGCGCGCTCGTTGGTGGAGCAAGCCTGGATCCGAAGTCGTTCGCCAGCCTGGTGAAGGATTGGCCTCGGTAAGAACTGGGTTGAGGCCGCCTTCAGAGAAGATAAGGAAGCCGCCAGGGTAGGCGGATGCGACGTTTAATGGATTGAGGTGCGTGGAATGCCAGCTTGGATGAAGTGGACGATTGCATTGCTGATCGGATTTGGGATTATCGCCGCCGGGTTTCACTTTCCATGGGGCGGCTATATTCTGAAGCCATTCTTTATATTGAATTGCCTGGTGTTGATCATTGTCGTGCTGCTGCAAAGCGGCAAGGCGGCGGACCTGGCGGGAGCGTTCGGCGGGGCGGGGAGCCAGACGGCATTTGGCCCGCGCGGGGCGGCATCCGTGCTATCGCAGGCCACCACGTGGTGCGCGATCATGTTCATGGTCTGCGCGATGGCCATGGTGGTGCGCGTGGATCAGAATGTGTCGCAAGGGGGCCAGGGTGGCTCGATCCTGGAGAAGTACTCGAAGCCCGCGCCCAAGGCGGCGACACCGGCTCCCGTGAAACCAGCGCCAGCGACGCAGCAACCCGCGGCACCGCAGTCTCCAGCGCCGCAGCAATCGACTCCAACGAAGCCGTAATTTTCTTGGAGTGCGGCAGCCGGGCTGCCGCTTTTGCGCTCGAGGTGATTGGCAAGGCAGGACGTTTCACTTGGAATTTGGGGTGTGAAAGGCGGGAGCCCTTCGCGAAAATGCTCAGGGTAAACAAGCTCCGGCACTCCACACAGTGATCCGGGCGCAGTTTTCCGCCGCGCCTTGCCGCTTTTGACTGGCCCGGCTACAATAAAGTTTCATTCGCTGTGCGGTCGTGGCGGAACTGGCAGACGCACCAGCTTGAGGGGCTGGCGGTAGCAATACCGTGGTGGTTCGAATCCACTCGACCGCACCATCTCTTTTGTAGATGGCAGTTATTCCACAGAAGTCGCCTTCCCAATAAAGCTCAACTCCGCTTACGACCAATCGCTTCCGCTGGTGATTCGCCTCTCCTTAATGGCATAGCTCGTTACACCTAGAATTTTGGCGAGGTACAGGACTTCGCAAGCGCTCACGCACGGGCGTGCACGTTCAGCGGCAGCCCTGATCCGAGGGAAGGGCCACGGGTTGCGCCCCCGGGACTTCGACCAGTATCTCGCGGACGAACAGTTGGTTGAATACGTTTCCCCGAAGCATGTCCAAGAGTTCGCGGGAACTAAGACGGCTGTGGATCTCCAGGCGTTGACCGATCAGCCGGAGGCCGCTCGTTCCCGTCGCGGCCAACGGCTGCCGGATGGCGAACATGGCATAGCGGGTGTCCAGAGAATCGAGGGTCACACTCCCGTCGTCGCGATAGCCATGGACGTCAGCTCCTGGCAAGAGGAGGCGATAGCCTTCGTCGACGGCTCTGAAGTTACATGGCACCCAAACCTGCTTGCCCCTGACATACTGCTGGGCGTCAGGGTCATAGCGGCCGAGGGGACCATCCAGCGGGCGGAGAGCCACTGCCAGGCACAGACACAACAGCAGCGCGACGCAGGGGACGCTAGGTCGCGCAAACTCAGGCACGAAGAGTCCAAAGAGTACGAGCATCGCAGTGACACCCAGAAGCAGCCAGTACGTCGCCGGGAACAGCCGGACACCTCCCACGTTGAATTGGAGTCGCAGGGATAAATAGGTCATCGCGGCGACGGCGGCCACTGCGGCAAGGAGGCTGGCCACAAACGCCTTGCGGCTGATGCGGTCCCAGTTGAGGGCACACAGGACCGCCAGCGCCGGCATGGCTGGCAGAAGATAGCGGCTCGACCGCATGCTGGGAAGGCTGAAAAACAAAAACAGGGAGGCGACCCAGATCCAAAGCAGCTTCTCTGCTCCCCCCAATTGGTGTCGTCGTTTGAAAGAGACCCAAAACAGCGCCATCACCGGAAACGCCAACAAGCCGGCATTCGCCAGATAGCCCAGTGCCAGCCCCCAGACGCTCGATACTCCCCACAGGAACTGGGTCAGGTAACCGAGACCCTGTGGATCGAACTTTCCGAGGTTCTCTTTCCAGACGAATTCCCGCACGATCGCCATCGGGTTCGGATCCAGCAAAAACCACACGCTAAACACCGCGAGGGAGACCGTCGCCATGACGGCGAGCTTTCCAGCATCTTTGGCCAGAAATGCCCCCACCCTGTACCCTCGATGATCCAAGTACCACCAGGAGAAGGCCAGGATTACTGGAATGACAAGCGCGAACGACTTGTATAGGAGACCGACGCCGAGTCCGAGGCCCAACAAGAGGGGCATGAAAACGCGCGAGTCAAGTATGACTGGCTGCCAGAAAAGGAAAGCAAAGAAAGGCAGGAAGGTCCAGAAGGTCACGGGCGCTTCGGTCAGAAAGGGGCGGCCGTACCGGTAGATGTTAAAGAAAGAAAGGAAGGCCAGAGACGACAAGCCACCGGTTTCCAGCCGGCCCGACACCCTCCATCCCAGCAGGAATACCAGCACCCCCGTGAGCAGCGTATAGATGACGCTCGGATACCGCAGCGTCAGCAGAACCCAATCCCTAGCCCACCGCGTGGAGGCGATCCCCTGCCAGAACAGCAGCGGCGGCTTCGTGTTTCGCATCTCGTGCAACTGCGACTGGAGGGGCAGCAGATGACCGCTGTCCGCCGTGAGACGCGTAATGTGCGCGTAAACGTATTCGTCGCCGTTCTTGGGAATGTGCGGACTGTCCAGAGCGTAGAAATAGGTGAACACTGCGAGCAGAAGGCAAAGCCCGTACCAGAACCGGAGGTGGCGGCATGCTCCAGATTTCTCTTGGCTGGCAGACACTGGGCTGCTAGCGGCAGGCGCCAAGGCACCCTGCGGATCGCCCGAGCCGGCGATCACCCGCATGCGACGGAAGGGTTTCACAAGAAGAACAGCCCCGGCGGCCAGTGCGATCACGGCCAGGAACGTCAATGGGTAGTGGACAGTGATTGTCAGAACTATCGCGGAGAGGATTTTCATCGGGTTCCAAATTACCACGCTTGCGCATGCTGGGCAAAATGGACGAGCACGCTCGAACCCACTCATTTCAAGCAGCGTGCTGCAAAGGTATTCAGAGAGCAAGGAACACTTCTTAGTCCTGGGGCTTGGCAAGTGAAGATAGAGTCAGTTCGTGCGTTCCGCCCGATGCCTGCGTTTCGGTGGCGTTACTACCGGGGCGCAGGGTTAGCCAGCGTGCTTGACGCTTGGCGAAGGGAGGGCTAGTTTCAAGATAAAGCACGTTAATCTTATGGCGAACCGAGAAATGAACACTGAGTCCACGCCCCTGTTCCAGAACGAACCGGACTACGGCGCCGCCGACATTCAAGCGAACCTGCGCAAGTTGGAGCGGCGCGACCTGTGGGTGTGGAGCAATGCCGCCATCATTATTCTCAGCCTGACTGCCGCGATCTTTTCTCTTTCCGTATCGTTCTACCTCAGAGGGGAAAAAACTTTTTTCGGATTGGACTTGAAACTCGCGGTGCGCGCCCTGGTGGTGCTCGTTCTGATCTTCACCTGCCAGATGATCTATCAGCATCTCCGCTTGCGTAAAACTCAGCGCGCGCTGGCCGAGCAGCAAATTCAAGCGGAGGTCTTCCGGCGGCTGGCGATGTTTGACCCTTTAACGGGCCTTTACAACCGGCGCTTCGCCGAGCAGCGCCTGCGGGCAGAGATTGCGCGGTCGGAACGCCGGGGATTGTCGCTGATGGTTGTGCTGGTGGACCTGAACGATTTCAAGCAGATCAACGATGAACATGGCCACCTGGCGGGCGATCACGTGCTTAAGGAATTTGCCAAATACTTGAGCCGCTCCACGCGCGGTTCGGACTTGGCGGCGCGCTGGGGCGGGGATGAGTTCATCCTCCTGTTGCCGGATTGCGAAGTGAATCAGTTGCCGCTGGTGCTGTCCCGGATTGACGCCTTGCAGATCGAGATCCAGGGGAAAGTCCTGCCCATTACCTTCTCTATTGGCTGGAAAGCGTATGAGCGCGGCGATCAGTTCGAGGAATTGATTAAGGAAGCCGACCGCAATTTGTACGAGCATAAGGCGGCGGCAAAAACGCCGCGCACGCCCGTGACCACGCCGGCGTAGGGGATTTTTGTTTCCATAAAACGATTCGCCGGAACATGCTCTTTCTTCGTGCGGCCGGATGGTCTGCTATCATTTTGGCATGGCCCTGCAACTATCGGAAATTGAAGCGCGCGTGCTTGGCGCACTTGTCGAGAAAGAGATCACCACACCGGAGTATTACCCGCTCTCGTTGAATGCGCTGCTGCACGCGTGCAATCAGAAATCGAATCGCGAGCCGGCGATGACGCTGCAAGAAGAAGCGGTGCGGCAGGCCTTGCGCTCGCTTTCCGAGCAGGCGCTGGTACGCTCCGCCAGCGACGATTCCCGTGTAGCGAAGTTCGAGCACCGGCTGAATGAGCTGTACAATTTTCACCGCCATGAGATCGCGGTTTTATGCGTGCTGCTGTTGCGCGGGCCGCAAACGCCGGGTGCGTTGCGTACGCGGTGCGAACGGCTGTACGCGTTTGAGGATCTGGATGCCGTGCATGCCGCGTTGAATCTCCTGATGCGCCGCGAGCCGCCGATGGCGAAGGTGCTGCCCTGGCTACAGGGCACAAAAGAATCACGCTACATGCATCTGCTTTGCGGCGAGGCCCTGCCCGCCGGTTCTCAAACTGCCTCCAGCGGGGTGGGATCGGAAATGGCTGAAGCGGCGGGGCCGGCGGCGCGACCTATCTCATCGGTGGATGGAGAGCGAATCAAGGAGCTGGAAGCGGAAGTCTCGGAGCTTAGAAGAGAACTTGAAACCTTGCGCCAGCAATTCGCCAATTTCCAGAAGCAGTTTTAGTAGGGAGGCCCGCGCCTCACGTTCGTCCCACATCTTTTGCGGATTTGCCCACTTGTCGTCCGCCATGATTCTGCGCATTACCTCATCATATTCTAGAAACGGCGAGGGCGCGCTCACGGCGAAACAGGCGAAGGATCAGTTTCCGATTAAGCAACTATACAGGAGTCGGGCCGACGCGCTGGATGTCGCGTTGAAAGTTACCGGAAGAGGAACGTGCAACACGTTCGACCAGCAATATCGTGACATCGTCCTCGTTCAATTTGGGGTCCACTAAAGATTTCAGACTAGCCATCCTGCTTCCCGAACTGTCAGCCAGAACGTCACACAAACGGTCTTCAGGATTCTTCCCGGCAATCGAGTCGGTCAAGCCATCGGTGAATAGCAGGAGTGCCCCACCGGGCTGGATAACGGCGGTACGAGATTCATACTCTGCCTCGGCAATTAACCCCAGGGGCAGACCTGTAGCTTCCAGAAATGTCGTCGTTCCTGAAGAAAACACGATCGGGGCGTTATGACCAGCATTGACGTACACCAATTCTCCTGAATCGCGGCTAAGCAAAATGAACACGGCGGTCGCAAAGCGGTCGCTGGGGGTATAACGACTCAGGTGTTTGTTAATCTGTCTTGCCACAGTCAATGGAGCCGCATCAATACCTGCGATGCTCCGCACCAGAGCTTGTATGTTTGCCGCCAAAAGGGCTGCTGGCATCCCTTTGCCGGACACATCGGCCACTGCGAATAATGTTCGGTTATTGGGAAGTTCGATGACGTCATAGTAGTCGCCGCCCACGTCGCGGAAGGGCTTGTAGAAGGTTTGCAATTCATACCCGAGTAGTGGTTCTGGATTCTGAGCATGGAGCGTCTGCTGGATCTGCTGTGCAGCCATCTGGTCAGATTCAAGTTGCATCTTGCGTACAAATTCCGAGGTTAGCGCCCAGTTGATCAGAATGAGACCTATAAGGAAAAGTGCGAACGGTACGCAGAAATGGATTACGTCACCCGGATGGTAGACCGGCTCTTGTGCCTTGAATACCGTTAGCCAGCTGGCGTAATGTCTGGGACCAACCAAGGCGTACATCAAGGCCGCCGCTTGAAGCAGTAGTCCAAGCGTGACCACGATTTGTCTGCGGACGGGCATCTCGCGCGTCCAATCATAAAAAGCGTACTGAAGCGCACGGCGAAAAGGACGGGCTGATTTGTCCAGCTTGACCTGCAATACTCGGAAAGGCATACCGCAAGTTTAACAAGTGGCCGCAATGTCGGGGAAGAGATAGGCCAAATTCTCGTTGCAATGAACTGAAGTGCCTGGTAGACGCGGTTGCCGGGAACTTCCCAACAACCGGCAAGGTGGCTTTCTTGCAATTTGCCGGGCAGGCGGTAAGATACGAATCTGATTCAGGGCTCCGCGACAAACGAATCTGTTTTGAAAATGGTCACTCACGACGACGGCGGCAACGCCTCTCCATCCTCCGGCTCGGGCTTCCTCTCCCGCTTGTTTTCCACGCGCCACAAAACCATCGGCTTGCAATACTTGTGGCTGGCGCTGGCCAGCGTGCTGGTCGGCATGTTGCTTTCGGCATTGTTAAGGTTGCACGCCACGTGGCCGGATTGGGCTATACCGTTTCTTGCCTCTATCGAAACCACTCCGGAGCGGTTTGCGGCGATGCGGCTCCTGCACGGTTCGCTGATGGTCTTTTTTGTGTTGACGGCGGCGCCGCAGTTGGGCTTTGGAAATTTCCTGCTGCCGCTGCAAATTGGCGCGGAGGAGATGGCCTTTCCGTCGCTAAACCGGCTTTCGTTGTGGATGACAATGGGGTCCTTGCTGGGAATGACCACCTCATTTTTCTTGCCGCTGGCAAATGGGATCAACGTGTGGCTTGCCAGCGCTTCGCTTTTTTCGCTGGCGGCATTATTCAGCGCACTGAACTTCACCACCACGACGATTGAGATGCGCACGAAGGGCATGACCTTGCCGCGCATGCCAGTCACCGTGTGGGCGTGGTTTGTCAACGCTATTTTGAGCATGCTGATTTTCAGCGTCTTGCTCGCTGGATGCGCCGCTGTTCTTTCCGACCGGCTGCTTGGCTCGAATTTTTTCAGCTCCGCCTCCTTCCTGGCGGCACAGCCGCAGAATTTGGTGCGGCAAGGGAGCCTGCCGATCCTCTGGCAGCGGCTCTTCTGGTACTTTGCGCAAGCGGAAGTGTATGTGGCGATGCTGCCGTGCTTTGGCATCGTGACCCACCTGGTCGCGACGTTTGCGCGCAAGCCGGTGTGGAAGGAGCGCCTGGTCGTGCTGGCCCTGTGCGGCGTGGGATTGGTGGGATTTTGCGTGTGGGGTTATCACATGTTTGCAACCGGCATGAATCCTTACGCGCCGCTGGTTTTTTCGGTGCTGGCAACTTCCCTGGGGATTCCGGCGGCGTTCCTGCTGGCCAGTTGGCTGGGGACGCTGTGGAATGGGCGCGTGCAGCTCAACACCGCGATGCTGTTCACGATCGGGTTTATCTCGCTGTTCATCGCCGGCGGGCTTTCCGGAATATTTCTCGCGCGGCACGACCTGGCGCGCGCGGCGGTGAGCGAGGAGTTTGTCATCGGGCACTTTCACCTGGTAATGGGCGTTGCCGCTACGTTCGCTATACTCGCGGCGCTATTCTTCTGGTTCCCGAAACTCTTCGGCACACGATTGAACGAAGGGTTGGGGAAATTGCACTTCTGGATGACATTTGCCGGGGTGTACGCGATTTTCATGCCGCTGCACTGGGTGGGGTTACTGACGCAGTCGCATGCACTGGGAGAAGCGCATCGAGCGGCGATCGCCTCGGCGGGGGCTTCCATCCGCACGTTTGTGACGCTGGCGACCGTTTGGACCGTTTCCGCGCAGACCCTCTTCGTCATCAATTTTCTTTACAGCCTGCTGCACCGCAGACGAGCGGAAGGGAATAACCCCTGGCGCGCCACAACGCTCGAATGGAGTATCGCTTCGCCGGCTCCGGAGGGAAATTTCGGCGATGTGCCGCCGGTTGTCTACCGCGGCGCGTATGATTTTCACGGAGATTCTGATCTGGACTTTGTGCCGCAGCACCTCGCGCCCGAGTTGCCGGCTGAGAAGGCGCCATAAGAGAAGGGAAGGAAGAGCATGCCGGGCACAACAACAGGGCAGGACATCGAACTGGTCATCGGCAAGGGGAACGGCGGCGGAGGCGGCATCACGCCGCCCGCGGGAGGAAATGGCGGCGGTGATGACGGGAAGCGCGGCCGGAAAGGGCAGCCTTCGGCGTCAAAGTATTACACCGGGATGGCCATCGCCATTGTCGCGATCCTGATGTTTTTTATGGCGCTGGCCAGCGCGTTTCTGATTCGCAAGGGAACCGGCGGATGGGTGCCCGTGCATATTCCGGGATTGCTGTGGGTGAATACAGCGATATTATTGGCGAGCAGCGCGACGCTGGAAATGGCGCGCAAACGCCTGGCAAAGTCCGACGTGAGTGGTTTCAGAAACCTCTGGCGAGTAACGACGGTGCTCGGCGTGCTCTTCCTGGTAGGGCAGTTGGTGGCCTGGCGAATCCTGGCCGGGCAGGGCATCTACCTGGCCACGAATCCTGCCAGCAGCTTCTTTTATATTTTCACGGGAGCGCACGCGTTGCACCTGCTTGGTGGTGTTTGCGCTTTGCTGTATGTGGCGTGGCGGAATTTCGACCAGGCCAAAGTAAGCCGCGTCGTGGCCGCAGAGGTGGTGTCTTACTACTGGCACTTCATGGACGCGCTTTGGCTATTTCTGCTGGCGCTGCTGTATCTGGGGAAGTAGCGCGCCGTCCGCTCGATTCACGATCGACACACTAACGTTAGTCGCGACACTTATCGCGTCGGTAGAATCTTCACAGGAAGATTATCTTCGCTGGTACCCCTATGGCTGGTGTGTAGCCGCCTGCTGCTTGGCTAGATTGGCTTTGGATTCCACGGCGAGGTGCGCAATGGATACACTGCCAAGCTCTTGGACGAAAGCGGACTGCGCCTTTTTCCAGATAGGATGGACACCGCACCAGGACTTGCGTTCACATCCTGGCCCGCTTCCCAGGCAGAGATTCATTTGCGTCGGTCCCTCGATCGCTTCAATGACGTCCAAAAGCGTGACTTCCTCGCCGGACACTCTCAGAGAGAACCCTCCACGGGTTCCGCGATGCGAGGACACCATACCGGCATGAACGAGCCGCTGTACCACCTTGGAAAGAAAACTTCCACGGACGCCCGTGCTCTCAATCAGTTCATTCAATTGCACTTTGTCGCCTGGGGGCAAACTGGCAAGTTCTACCATGATGCGAACTGCATAATCCGTTGCGCGAGTAACCTGCATAGGGTTCTGGACTTCCTGAGTCCAGTTATCCGTCTATCAGAATCCACTACCCTCTTATCCGCAGTGACACCGAGCATGCTCCCCTGTGATGCATGTCACTTCGGCGGTCACTCTAGCCTCTCCTTCTTCCTACCCTGACACTATGGTTCTTCGTTCCCCTGTAGTGCCGAATCCCCAAATTCGTCAGATCCAGCCACCGTATTAACAACTGCGCCGGATCGCTCCCTGAGATGTGGCGCTGTACCGGTAAAGTGGGTGATGCAGAATTCAATTTGGATGGTCTCATGGAAGAACAGCGGACTTGGATCGTCAGTGGAATCGACGTCGAGCAGGATCTCCCCTCGTTTCCGGACTTGCTTCCCACAAATCTTCACAACCCAATCGAGTAAAGCGTCCTGCAGTTTGAGGAGCTCGCGAGGCGAGTCCTCCCAGCGGCTGAGGGTTGGTTGTGAGCCGAGCGGTTCACCCAGCTGTTGATCGGCCAGAATCTGAAAAACCGCATCGTGACGAAGTCGATCCGCATCGTTGACGTCCTCGTAGCCAGCGATGATCTGGTAGAGGCGTTGACGAAACAACGACAACACGGAATGACGAACACGCTCTTCTTCGCGAGGATCACGGAGGTGCTCTGCCAGACCGCGAGTAAGCCCATACCGCTGATCAAAGGCCCGCAACGGCAGAAGACCGGCATCCGAACCGATCTGTCCGCCAGAAAAATCGGCGCGAATGGGTCGCTGTCGGTAGAAGGAAAAGGACAGCTGTGGTGTATAACAAGATGTCACTTTGAGGTGCTCCGAAAGAGAGTGCTGGGTTCTACTAAAACCCAGTGTTCATCAGTCTTTTAGAGCACCTATTCTTTTTTCGCCAGCAAAATCGTGAATAATCCAGGCTAGGGCTCCCGTTAGTCTTTTTCCAGCTTCAACGCTACCGAGTTGATGCAGTAACGCAGTCCCGTGGGCTTCGGCCCGTCCTCAAACACGTGCCCCAGATGGGCGTCGCAATGGCTGCATCGCACCTCCGTGCGTGTCATCCCGTGGGAGCTATCGGTTTCCTCCTCCAACACCTCCCCATTGGCGGGTGCGGAGAAGCTTGGCCAACCGCATCCGGAGTGGAATTTGGTCTCCGACCGGAACAACGGCTGCCCGCAACACACGCACTTATAAGTGCCGGGCGATTCGGCCGCTTCGTACTCACCGGTAAACGGGGGTTCCGTCCCTTTCTGACGGGTCACAAAGTACTGGTTCTGTGTAAGTGCCTTCTTCCATTCCGCATCGGATTTCCGCAGTTTTTCGGTCATTCTTTTCCCCCAAAACTGGACCGCTGTTGTCCTGTAAGTATCAGATTCACCGCAATGCCTTGACGTTTCGTCCTCCTCCCCTAATCATAGAAACGGCCCCGCCCGTAGGACGATAGCATGGCCGAATTGTCTGAAAAGCAGTATCCGGAGAAGCGCCGCAGTCGGCGAGCCAAAATCGCCAAGCCCCTCCGCGTGCGTCCCTCGGAACCTCGGGACGAGCATTTCGAAGACATGCCCGTCAGCATCAACGCCTCCAAGGAAGGCATCTACTTTCACACCCGCCGTTCCGGCTATTACAAGGGCATGCGCGTCTTCGTTACTTTCCCCTTCAGCTCTGCCCATGACCCCATGAACTGCGAATATGTGGCCGAGGTCGTCCGCGTCGAGCCCCTGCCCAACGCCAGGTTTGGCGTGGCCCTGCATCTCCTCATGACGGTCAATTACAGCTCCAACACCCCGCCGGGTATCGTCTCCCGCACCTAGTGTCCTGTCCCGGAAGCTCCTTGCATTTTGCTTTAGGAGGCCGGGGCTTAAGCCCCGGCGTAAAGCCCGCAGAATGAACTGGGCTTTAGCCCCTGAAGACTCTGGACTTTTGCGAGAGATTTCCGGGACACAACACTAGCATCGAAAATTCAGATGCATCCGGTGTGATTTTTGGTTTGGCTCAACCCTCCCCGATCGTGTACTTTCTTTTTGCGATGATTCTGCGGGCGCATCGACACCATCATCACGGCTTCCTGCCGCGCCCGGTGAGGTCTGTATAGCGCTTTCGTAACAATAAGCTCTTATCAGCCCGCTGGCGCCAATTGCCCCGGCGGGTTTTTTGTTTTTGGGAGGCTCTGGTGGAACTTGCCTTTGCAAAATTGGACGGGTTGATCCCCGCGGTCATTCAGGATCACGCCACCCGGGAAGTGCTGATGCTCGGCTTCTTGAATCCCGAAGCGCTCGAATACACCCAGCGCACCGGCGAGGTCCACTTCTACAGTCGCACCCGCCAGCGCCTCTGGAAAAAAGGCGAAACCAGCGGCCACGTCCTTCGCGTTCGCCAACTCCTCTTCGATTGTGACGCCGACTCGCTCCTCATCCGTGTGGAAGCCGTGGGGCCCGGCGTTTGTCACCAGGGCTACCGGAGCTGTTTCTTTCGCGAACTGGGACCGGACGGTACCTCGCGCATCGTCGCGGAGCGCGCTTTCGCGGTCGAAGATGTTTACGGCAAAAAGGGGGCGCAATGAGCGTCTTGAAATTGGGTATTCCCAAAGGCAGCTTGCAGGACGCCACGGTCGATCTGCTGGCCCGCGCCGGGTGGAAAGTCACGTTGAGCTCCCGCAGCTACGTGCCCGCGATTGACGACGAGGAAATGGACTGCCTGCTGGTGCGCGCGCAGGAGATGGCTCGCTACGTTGAATCGGGCGCTCTCGAAGCTGGAATCACCGGCCATGATTGGGTCGTGGAGACAAGCGCGGATGTCCTCGAACTCGCGGAACTTGTCTATGCCAAGCAGCGGCTGGCCCGCGTGAAATGGGTGCTGGCCGTTCCCGAAGACTCCGCCATTCGCTCCCCTCGCGACCTCGAGGGGAAAACCATCGCGACCGAAGTGGTGCGCATCACCGAAAAATATCTGGCCGGCCATGGCGTCAAGGCACGCGTGGAATTTTCCTGGGGCGCCACCGAAGTGAAGGTGCCCCAACTGGCCGACGCCATCGTGGAAGTCACGGAGACGGGATCTTCGCTGCGCGCCAACCGCCTGCGTATCCTCGACACCGTACTCGAATCCTCCACCGTCTTCATCATGAACCGCAAAGCCGCGCAGGATCCGGCGAAACGTCAGAAGGCCGAAAGCCTCGTGCTCATGCTGCAAGGCGCGATTGCCGCCGCCACGCGCGTCGGCTTGATGCTCAATGTAAGGCAGCAGGATCTGGCCGCTGTACTGGCCGTGCTCCCAGCGCTGAAAAATCCCACCATTTCCCCGCTCAGCGATTCTGAGTGGGTCGCCGTCAACACCATCATCGAAGAAGCGGTCGTCCGGCAGATTTTGCCGAAACTCAAAGCCGCGAAGGCCCAGGGCATCGTGGAATATCCCTTGAACAAGATCGTGCTCTGATGAGAATCCTGAAACTCTCCGCGCAAACCGAAGCAAAACTCATGCGGCTCCGTCAGGGCGACGATCGCGTCGCCCTGCACACCGCGGCGAAGATCGTGGCCGATGTCCGGCTGCGGGGCGATGCCGCACTGCAAATGTGGAATCGCAAGTTCGATCCCGCCCAATCCAGACGCTCGGACCTCTGGATCACTCCCGCCGAAACTTCCGCGGCAAAAAATCGTGTCAGCCGCGAATTCCTTGGCGCTATCTCTCACGCCGCGGCCAATGTTCGCCGCGTGGCGGAAAAACAGTTGCCCCGAGAATGGAAGTTGCAGGTCGAGCCCGGCGTGACCGTAGCCCAAATCGTCCGCCCCTTGGAATCCATCGGATGCTATATTCCCGGCGGACGCTTCGCGCTCGTCTCCACGCTGGTCATGACCGTGGTGCCCGCGCAAGTGGCCGGCGTCCGGCGCATCGTTGCCGTTTGTCCGCGCCCGAACGATGAACTGCTCGCGGCGGCGGATTTGCTGGGCGTCACGGAAATCGCCCGCATCGGCGGCGCCCAGGCGATTGCCGCGCTTGCCTATGGCACAAAGCGCATCGCGGCCGTTGAAAAAATCTTCGGGCCGGGCAATCGCTTCGTCACCGCTGCAAAGCAAATCGTAAGCGCTTCCTGCGCCATCGATTTGCCCGCGGGACCAACGGAAGCGATCGTGCTCGCCAATCACGGAAATCCCCGCTGGATCGCTGCTGATTTGCTCGCCCAAGCCGAGCATGCTCCCGATGCCGGCAGCTATCTGGTAACCTCATCGCCGGGCTTTGCTCGAAAAGTTCAGCACGAGGTCATGAAGCAATTGCATGAGCTGCTCCCCGGTAATCCCGCGCAGATTTCCATCCGCAGGACGGGCGCCATCCTTTTGGCTCGCTCCTGGAACGCCGCCCTCGACTTTGTAAATCGCTTTGCGCCGGAGCATCTCAGCCTGCCATTCGGCGGCCACAAACTGTTGGGCAAAATCCGCTCTGCCGGCACGGTGTTCCTCGGGCCGCTCAGCGCGCAGCCTTTCGGCGATTACGCCACCGGCAGCAACCACGTTTTGCCGACGGGCGGCTGGGCCAGGCGTCGCGGAGGCCTCGGCGCTGGCGATTTTGTGAAGTGCATCAGCGTGCAAACGATCGCGCACCGTGGTTACCGCGGCCTGGCCGCCGATGTGCAAACCCTGGCCGGTGCCGAAGGACTTTACGCGCACGCCAATGCCGTCGAGGTGCGCCGGTGAAGGTGCAACTCCCCGTTCGCCAGGCGATTCTCGAGCGCCGCACCTACGAGGCGCCCGCCGAAGGCCGCGCGGGCAAGATTCGCCTCGACTTCAATGAGAACACCACTGGCTGCGGCCCAGCCGCGTTGCGTGCGCTCCGCAAGCTCAGCGCGAAAGAAATTGCCACGTATCCGGAATACGCGGCGTCCACGCGCAAAATCGCTCGCTATTTTCGCGTGCACCCGGAGGAACTCGCCCTCACCAATGGCGGTGACGATGCCTTGCGCGTCTTCTTCGATACCTTCGTCGAGCCGCGCAGTCACATCCTGATCTGCGAGCCGACCTTTCCGATGTACCGCTATTACGCCGAAATTGCCGGAGCGCGCGTCAACTCGCTTCGCTACGGCCCCAACATGGAGTTCCCCCTCGCCGCCGCGCTCGCCGCACTTCGCCGGAAACCGCGCGTGTTCTTCCTCGCCAACCCCAACAATCCCACTGGGACGCTGGTCGGCAGGGATGCAATCCGCAAACTCCTGCGCGCTGCGACGCATACCGTGGTGGTCATGGACGAAGCCTACGCGGAATTCTCCGGCCTCTCCGTCGTACCCTGGATTCGGCAATATCCACAGCTCTTCGTGGCGCGGACTTTTTCAAAGGCGGAAGGCCTTGCGGGCTTGCGCCTCGGCGCCGTCCTTGGCTGCCGCGATTCGTTGGCATTGGTGCGGCGGGCCTTGCCTCCCTACCCCGTCAACACGGCCGCGCTTGCCGCCAGCGTTGCTGCGGTGGAAGAAGGCACATCCATCGCGCGGTATGTCCGAGACGTCAAGCGCCTTCGCACGTGGTTTGCGCGCGAACTTCAGAAGCGCAATGTTCGTGTCTATCCCAGCGCCGCCAATTTCCTCATCGCCGATTTTGGCAATACGGGCCCCGCCTTCTTCCAGAAACTCGAGCGCCACGGCATTCTGGTTCGCGAACGCAGCCACGACCTCGGCCTTGGCTTTGCCCGCATCACCATTGGCACGGAAGCGGAACTCAAAAAACTCTTGCGTCTGTTCAAGCGCAACCCCTAGGAAAACATATGCCCAGAATTTCATCAATTCGGCGCAACACCAAGGAAACGCAAATCGCGCTGCGTTTGAATCTCGATGGGCGCGGCAAGGCCAGCATTTCCACGGGCATTCCCTTCTTCGATCACATGCTCGACCTCGTCACGCGCCACGGCGGCCTCGATCTCCGCCTCACCGCCAAGGGCGACTTGCACGTGGACCAGCACCACACTGTGGAAGACGTGGGTATTGCCCTCGGCGAAGCCGTCAACGCCGCGCTGGGCAATAAACAAGGCATTCTCCGCGCCGGTTATTTCCTGATGCCCATGGACGAAACCCTCGCGGCCGCCGCCATTGATTTTGGTGGCCGCGGCTTTTGCGTCCTCAAGGCGAAATTCTCCGCAAAACGTGTCGGCGATTTTCAAACCGAACTGGTCGAAGACTTTTTCCAGGGCTTTGCGCAGGCCGCCCGCGCCAATGTGCACCTGCGCGTTCTGTACGGCCGCTCTTCGCATCACCAAGTCGAAGCCTTGTTCAAGGCCTTCGCCCGCGCGCTGCGCTTCGCCGTTTCGCGCGACACGCGCCTGCGCAACGTCTTGCCCAGCACCAAGGAACTTCTGTGAACGTCGCCGTGCTCGATTACGGCGCCGGCAATATTACCTCGGTGGAACGTGCGTTGCGCCGCTTAGGTGCGCACGTGTCCACCACCAACCGGCCGGAAGCGATCGCCGAAGCCGAGCGCCTGATCCTGCCCGGCGTTGGCCACTGTGGCGCTCTGATCGCCGCTCTGGATGCGCTTGGATTGCGCCAGCCGTTGCGCGATGCCATCGCGCGCAGCGTAAATTTCCTCGGCATCTGCCTGGGCTTGCAGGCTCTCTATGAAGCCAGCGACGAGGCCCCGTCACTCGCCGGCCTCGCTCTGTTGCCCGGCCGCGTGACGCATCTGCCTCGCGGCGTAAAACTCCCCCACATGGGTTGGAACCAATTGCAGCGCACGAACGGCAGCCGCCTTCTGGAGGGCATTTCCCCCGAAGCCTATTTTTATTTCGCGCATTCCTACGCCGCGCCCCCCGATGGCCCCGAAAGCACCGCCGTCTGCGAACACGGCCGCGCGTTCATCGCCGTCATCGAGCAGCGCAACATCTTCGGCGTGCAGTTCCACCCCGAAAAAAGCGGCGCTCCCGGCGCGAAGCTCCTCGAAAACTTCCTGAGGTTGCCCGCATGAGCCTGGCGCACCGCATCGTTCCCTGCCTCGATACCGACGGCGTGCGCGTCGTGAAAGGCGTGCACTTTGAAGGCCTGCGCGATGCGGGTGATCCCGTAGAGCTCGCCGCCCGTTATAACGCCGAGGGCGCCGACGAATTGGTGGTCCTGGATATCGCCGCCTCGCGCGACAACAACCCCACCTTCCTCGAAACCATTCGCCGCGTCGCCGAGCAACTCGCCATCCCTCTCACCGCGGGCGGCGGAATCCGTTCACTCGAGGATGCGCGCTCCGTCGTGCGTGCCGGTGCCGATAAAATCACCGTGAACACCGCCGCGGTCCAGCGTCCCGAATTGATCGGCGAACTCTCCCGTGAATTTGGCGCGCAAGCCGTTGTCCTGGCCATTGACGCGCGCCGCGAAAACGAACACTGGACAGTGCGCGTCCGCGGCGGCCGTGCGGCCACGGGGCTCGACGCCGAGGATTGGGCGCTTCGCGGCGTGGAACTTGGCGCAGGCGAAATCCTTCTCACCTCGATGGACCGCGACGGCACGCAATCCGGCTTTGACATCGCGCTGACCGCCGCAATCAGCCGCGCCGTCAGCGTCCCGGTGATTGCTTCCGGCGGCGCAAAAGTTCCCAAGCATTTTCTGGAAGTTTTCACCGAAGGCTGCGCCGATGCCGCTCTGGCCGCCTCGATCTTTCACGATCAAGCCCAATCCATCCGCGCGCTGAAATCTTATCTGAAGGAAAACGGCGTGGAGGTGCGCCTGCCATGCTGATTCCGTGCATTGACCTGCAGCGTGGCCAGGCCGTGCAACTCGTCCACGGGCGCAAACGCGAACTCGCCGTCGCCGATGTTCTCGGCCTGCTGGACCGCTTCGGCCATTACGCCTGGCTCCACGTCATTGATCTCGATGCCGCCATGCGCAAAGGCCAGAACAACCGCCTCGTGCAGCAACTCTGCCGCGAGGCCCGCCGCAAATTCAAAATCAAGCTGCGCGTCGGCGGCGGAATTCGCACCGTGCGCCGCGCCGAAGCGTTGATCGCTCTGGGCGTCGAGCAAATCATCGTCGGCAGCGCCGCCTTTCGCCAGCAGCACCTCAATGTTTCCTTCCTGAAACGCCTCGCGGCCGGCATCGGCAAGAAACACGTCCTGGTTGCCTTGGACACGGCCAAAGGACGCATAGTAATCCACGGCTGGCGAAAATCTCTCTCGCTCACCCCCGCCGAAATCATGTCCGCCGTCGCACCCTATTGCGTCGGCTTCCTCTGCACCGATGTGGACCGCGAAGGCACCATGCGCGGGGTGAATCTCGCCTGGTTCCGCGAGTTGCGCCGCTCCACGCAATTGCCCATCGTCGCCGCCGGCGGTGTTTCCACCACTCGCCAAATCGTCGCCCTCCAAAAAATCGGCATGGACGCTGCCGTCGGCATGGCCCTCTACAAAAACCGCCTCCGCTGAGGCGCGTCACCTTTCTGGCCAGTTACCCAGCTTCCGGTTAGTGCATTTCGCGTCGAAGTGGATTATTTCCGAGTAGCTCGTGACAGGACCAAAATCGGGACCGCTCCGCACTTCGTCGTGAGTGCTATCGCCTGTTTTCGACAATTGACGGACCAAACCGCTAGAATCTTGTTGACTCGTGTCACCCTATGGACCCGCAACTTCAATCGCCGCATGACAGCAGCGGTGTTCCTGCCGAAGTTAGCGGATGGTTGCTGGCTCTATGCTTGATTCTCACCATCGTTTTTCCAGCAACGAGTCTCTATCACATCATCTCGCATACCATTCCGACCCTCATCGCTGCTCACACTCTCAATCGGATACTTTTATTGAGTGTTTGTTCTCTTGTGTTCAGCGCCTTGGCGGTCTTAAGTTTCGTGGCTGGGCTGAGATTGTGGCTCGTTAAGCTAGTTCCGCTTCTGTGTCGTGGTCTTCTTTGGCGCGGCCGCTGGGACGGCATATTCGCCTTCCATACTCACCACTCCACCAGTCTCGTCCTCCGACGCCGTGTACGTGCCCTTGCCCCTAATCCCCTCCAGCTTTCCAGTTCCGCCCGTGAACGCCCAGGTGCCTTTGACGCTCTCAATCACACTTCTCGGCTTCCCGTCTTTCACGACGGCCCAATCGAAGCTGAGGAAGAACTTATCGCCGTTCTCCATATTGCCGACGTAAGTTCCGCGGGTTGAGGCTCGAGTGGGGCTGTTTTCTGAGAACGCAACGTAGGTTCCATCCTTCGATTTCTCACCCAGCATTTCCATCGGAGTCGACCACGGGCAAGTATTTTTCTCCAATGTCAACCTGTGTCCGGCCTGATCCCCAGCTTCCGCCGTGCCGACCACCTCCGGCTTCGGGCATTGCATCTTGCCGGCAACCTTGGTCTGCGCCGCAACCGCCGACGCAAACAACAACGACAGACCCACCATGCTCACAATGCGTAGTTTCATCGACCCTCCCTCAAGATGTACCGACATTTCTATTTGCCTTCCCGGCCCGAAACAATGAACGTGAAAAGAATCAACGCCAGAATGTTGATGCGTCTCATGCTTGCCTACATGAAATAAGCTCCTGATGAAGGCCCAATTCGGAAAAGAAGTTCGGCGTCATTTGCCTCAGGGGACGCTACGTCTCAACTGACGGGAACTGCTCCTTGGAGAGGCGGGACTTGCTTATGCGACCAGAAATGACGGCATTCTGTCAGTGAGTCGGGTCACATCTTTGATGTGCGGTGACCGCCAAGGGCCACAGCGCAGAGCTTGACCAGGCCTTAGCTGTTGCAAAATCGCCATAGCGCTCACAGCCCCAGAGACGGCTCGCCACCAGGCGGATAGTCGGCAAACGGGAAGTAATTCGGATACTTCCGGATGGTCCGTCACCCGCCCAGAAGCGCTTCCCGAGACCTGTTATGTATAATCCGGGGCATGCCCAGCTACTACACTGAGAAGCTCTCTTCCGAGCGCCTCCGAGCCTGCTATGACCTAGCTCCCCCCAGAACGAAGGTCTACTTGAAAGCAGAGATCGAATTCGTAATTCAGAAGACTTCTTCTTCAATGACGATTCTGGAGCTCGGGTGTGGTTACGGGAGAGCGCTTCGCGAACTCCTGCCGCGGGCGAGTAGTGTGGTCGGAATTGATACCTCGTTGCGCAGTCTGAGAATGGCCGCGGAATTCGCAGGCTGCAAGGGCTCTCTTCATCTGGTCGCCATGGACGCGGCACGCATGGGTTTTCGGGATCGCACCTTTGATCTGACAGTCTGCATCCAGAATGGAATCTCAGCCTTCGGGGCAGACCAGAGTGAGTTGTTCGCGGAAGCCGTTCGAGTCACTCGGTCCGGCGGCGCGGTGCTTTTCTCCACCTATTCCGAGCGTTTTTGGGAGGAGCGCCTCAAGTGGTTTGAGATCCAGGCCAAGCATGGGCTAATCGGCGAGATCGATTACCACGCAACGGGCAATGGCCTTATCGTCTGCAAAGACGGCTTTCGCGCAACAACGATGGACGCTGAGGGCTTCAGGAACCTGGCTGCGGTTCTCAGGCTCACCCCGAGCATCAGCGAAGTAGATGATTCAAGCCTCTTTTGTGAGATCGCCGTGCCCTAAGTACTCTCGTTTCTTGCTTGTTCCTCCGCAAAACGGGATTGGAGATCGTCGACGCGCAGGGAACGCCTCCTATGAAGCGTGCGGCCACGTGACAATTATGGAGAGCCTCTAACCGCGGCGCCCTACGCTCCGTTTCGTCAGGTTGGTCGGCAATCCCGAAACTATCCCAATGCTCTGCAGTTACAGTTCTGGAGGCGGCGGTCACTTGACAGTGTCGCGCCATCGGAAATTGCCTCGCGCCTACATCCTCCCAACTCCTTTCCGCTGCGCCTGCCCCTGCAGTACGATAGAAAGCAACGCGCCGACCGTGTTCCCCAAAGTGAGGCCCTATGCTGGTATCCTTCCGCCCCTGCAGCCCGAAAGATCACGCCACGCTGCTGAAATTCGTCATCGCCTACTACCGCTTCGACAAAATTCCCTTCCATCGCAAATCCCTGGAGCAAGGTCTCCACACTCTGCTCCGTAATCTCTCGCTGGGTAAGGCCTGGCTCATGGAAAGCCACAAAAAGCCCGTGGGCTACGCCATCGTCACGTACAATTTCGACCTGGAATACGGCGGCGTGGAAGCCATGCTCACCGATCTCTACGTGGACAAGCGCTACCGCAACAAAGGCATTGGCTCACTGGCGCTCTATGAAATTGAAGACTTCTGCCGCGAACGCGGCATCCGCGCCATCGAACTGCAGGTGCAACACCACAACAAATCCGCCGCAATCTTCTACCGCAAGGCCGGCTTTCACATTTTGCCGCGCAATGTTTTGCTGCTGGAAGTCCGCTCCAAGGCAGCCGCCCGCGCCCACCGCGCTCGTGCCGTGCCAACCTGATGCCGCTAACGCCCAGTAGCCATCCACTCAGGTCTCGCTTGAGGCAGCATCACTGCACAGTCTGGAAGGTTGGAACGGCACTAGCGCAAATAAGCGTCGGTAATATACTGCTGCACCATGCGCTGCGTGTTGAAGAACGATCCATTCATCGCGATGGCGTGCCGCATCACCTCAAGGTAGCGGCTGCGTTCCTCGTAAAACATCGGCAGGATCACGCTCTCGAGTTTTGTGTACAGGCTTTCGGAGTCCACCACATTGTCCACCGGACTCTCCGGGCCGGGATCGCCGCGACGCGGTTCTCCGATCGACCATCCGGTCACGCCTTCGATGCAACCCTCCACCCACCAACCGTCCAGAATGCTCAAGCTCGGCACGCCATTGATCGCCGCTTTCATCCCGCTGGTGCCGGAAGCTTCCATGGGATATTGCGGCGTGTTCAACCACAAATCGCCACCGGAGGTGAGTTGCCCGGCCAGCTCCAGATCGTAGTCGTCCAGAAAAACAATCGTAACCGCCTTCTTCAGGGCTTTCTTCGCCTTGAAGATCTTCTTGATGATCTCTTTGCCGCCGGCGTCGCGAGGGTGCGCTTTGCCCGCATACACGATCTGGAACGCCCCGACATTTTTCGCAATTTGCCGCAAACGGTCCAGATCTCTCAGGATCAGGTCCGCGCGTTTATAGCCCGTGGCCCGGCGCGCAAATCCGATCGTGAATGCCTCGGGATCGAGCTTCAGTCCCGATTTCTTGCGTACGGCTTCCAACAAATTGTGCTTTGACAGCAGATGCGCGGCCCACACCTCTTCCGGCGGCAAGCCCAAGGCTCCGCGCAGGCTGTAGTTGTCCTCGCGCCAGGAGGGGATGTACCGGTCGAAAAGATCCTGGAAAGCCGGCGAAGTCCACGTAGCCGCGTGCACGCCATTGGTGATCGCTTCGATCTGCACGTTTGGAAACATCTTCCGGGAAACTTCCCCGTGCAGCTTCGCCACGCCGTTCACGTAATTACTCAGGCTCAGCGCCAGGTACGTCATGCTCACGGAAGCGCCCCGCCGCGCCGCCTCCTGCCAGTCCGGATAAGTCTGCTCTGCCTGCAGGATGCTCTTGATCAAATCCACGGAGGATGCGTCTTTCACATCAATGAAGCGCACCTGGTCCGGCAACAGTCGCGAGAGATACTCCGCGGGAAATTTGTCGTGTCCGGCCGGAACCGGCGTGTGCGTGGTGAACACGCACTTGCTGCGCACCCGTTCGATGTCTTCGCTCTTGATGGCCGTGCGTCCGGCTCGCTTCGTCTCCTCCTCCAGCAATTCCATGGTGAGCAGCGCCGCGTGGCCCTCGTTCATGTGGTAGCGCATCAATTCCGTGTGTCCCAGCGCGCGCAGCATGCGTACGCCGCCTATCCCCAGCAGCACCTCTTGCGACAGCCGGTAGTACGGATCGCCGCCATAGAGCGTCCCCGTCAGCTCGCGGTCCCGCACGTCGTTCGCCGGAAGATCCGCATCCAGAAAGTAGACCGGGACCTCATATCCGCGCACGCCCTTCACCATGTACCGCCAGGCCCGCAATTCCACGCGCCGGTTCTCCAGCGTTACGCTGACACGCGGTTCCTCCTCCTGCAGAAACTTCTCCACTTCCCATTCCACCGGCTCTTCCGTCTGTGCGCCGTCTTCTCCCAACCGTTGCCGGAAATAGCCCTTGCGGTATAGCAGCGACACCGCAACCATAGGCAGACGGATATCCGCTGCCGCGCGGATCGTGTCTCCCGCCAACACGCCCAGGCCGCCGCTGTAGCTCGGCATGGCATTTTCCAGCGCAATCTCCATGGAAAAATAGGCTACAAATCGTTTCGGTGGGTAAATCGAATTGGCCATCTTCCCGGGTCTCCGTCCGCCGTGGCGCTCGAGCCGCCATTAGAGTGTCGCTTCTTGCTGATGGACTCTCTATTCTCCGGGAACATCGTCCAACAGGCAAGGAAACCTCTCACACTCGTTTCCCTAAAACTGCCGGTCCTACTCTCCGCATTCGTCCGTCATACTCTTCCACCATGTCCCTGGTCCTCACTGGAATTGGCGTGGTCGAATTAACCCAAGCCCTTGCCGGACCTTACGCCGCCATCCAGCTTGGTGATCCCGCCGCCGATGACATTAGGGTCAAGCGCCCCGGTGTCGGTGCGCGACATCCCGCAAGCCGCTCCAGCCTATTATTATCAGACAGTCTAGTACCCAGTAATCTAGCGCCACATGCTTGCTATTATATTTCTGATTACTTTATAATCTGCGGGTGATTATGATTTAACCATGCGTCTCCCTCCAGCCGCCGGCGCATCATTGCGATTCTTTCTTGACCCGGAGGGCTGACCCGTGAAGGACGATCCCCTGGTCGAAGAGCACGTTGCCCATCGCAATTTCAACCTTTGCCCGCACTGCATTCATCACGGCGAACCAGGTCTCCTCTCCCGCTTGTGCGAGTCCATGCCCATGATCTCTCGCTCCGATGGCAAGACCTTTCATGTTCTGCTCGCCGATCGCCCCCTGGCCTACCCGCAGGAACGGCAATCCGATGCTCCTGACGGTGTCTCGGTCTGCTTCTGGTACTGTCACGAGGACACCGGCTCGACCACGCATGCCGTGGTCGTCATCTTGCCCCACGCGCATTTGGACCAGCAGGTCCTTTTCCGGGTGATCGATTCCGTCGCCGATTTCCTCGCCGCGGAACTTTTTCACACCCATCACTTGGCCAGCCTCTACCGGTTCTCCGCCAACGCCCTCCAAGCGCTCCCCTACTAACCGGCCTTTCTCACAAGATACAATTTTCATGTTATGCAAGCTGCGCAGCGCCCTGTCATCTTGAGGGACGCGTCGGGGCGTTTACCCCGACCTGGTCGGGACGCCCCGAAAGATCTCAACGGACACCCCGCGCACAGTTTTGATGGAGGTCCTTCGGCGATCTCCGGTGTTGGGAGTCCGGTGGACTCCAACCGAGTTCCGAGACCGGACCTGACCGGATCGCCTCAGAATGACCACGGCTGGCTGTACTTGGACATCGGATGAATCGCATTTCGTGAGAAATCCGGGCTAGCAGAAAACCAAGCCAGAAAACGAAGGGAGGCCATCGCGTGGCCTCCCTTTCCTCTTGGCAGCAGAATTCAGCGCAGGCGTGCCGGCGGATCAGCCGAGGGCGGAAGCTGCGGAGAAGCCGGAGCGGTGTTCGCGGAAAGCTTTGCCGGCGCGGGTTGCGGGATGCCGACCCCGGTATTCCAATCCAGGTGATCCTTGCCACAGGCGGGGCAGTAGCCTTTGCCGGTGTCATCGTCGCGCAGGCTGGCTAATTCATAACAGCCACAGACGCAGTCACAGTAGCCGGTTTCCGAAGCAGTTTTGAAGGGGATCAGGGCCATGGGGTCTCTCCAGCAAGAGATTACATGAGGAACGCGCCGGAGAAAAGTGGAAGGCCAATCCGAATGCCACGGCGGCCAAGGCAAAGTTGCGGCGAACAAGTCTCTAGATGTTTGGCAGATAAGCGAGTTTGAAAGGCGAAGCCAGAGTCTCGCGGAGCTCCAGCCAGTGCTGCTCCGGAATGGTCTGGAACACTTCCACAATTTTGGGGTCAAACTGAGATCCGGCGCACCTGTGAATCTCTTCCCGCGCGTGGGACATCGGCAGCGCCTTGCGGTAGGGGCGGTCGCTGATCATGGCATCGAGGGCGTCCGCGATGGAGAAGATGCGCGCTCCAAGGGGAATCTGGTCGCCGCGCAGGCCCCGTGGATAGCCGGTGCCGTCAAAGAATTCCTGGTGAGCGAGGACGATTTCCGCGGCGTCGCGGAGAAACGGGATGCGCGTCAGCATGTTGTAGCCGATTTCGCAATGCGTACGCATGATGGTCTTTTCATCATTGTCGAGCGGGCCCGGTTTGCGCAGGATGGAATCGGGAATGGCCATTTTGCCGATGTCGTGAAGAAAGGCGGCGCGCGCGAGCACCTGCAAGTAGGGAAGCGGCACGGCCACGGCCTTGGCGATGGAAATGGTGAAAGCGGTTACGCGCTGGCAATGGCCTTCGGTTTCCGCGTCTTTCAAGTCCAGCGCGCTTCCCAGAGCCTCCAGGGTATCGTCGTAGGATTGTTCGAGTTGCTCAAAGGCCATCCGGAGTTGCGCGGTCTGTTCATCCACCTTTTGTTGCAGGTTGATCTGGTAATTGCGGTTTTCCAGAACCAGGCGCCGGTGTTGCAGCGCGCGGCCTACCCCCATAAAAAGCTGATCCTTTTCAAACGGCTTCAGAATGTAGTCGTAAGCGCCACGGCGGATCGCTTCCAGGGCCGTGGAGATATCGTGGATGGCCGTAACCATGATCACCGGGACTTCGGGATCATGCTCGCGCATCCAGCTGAGCAGCCTGATCCCGTCCATTTCCGGCATGATCATGTCGCTGAGAACGAGATCCGGCGTTTCCTTGCGGACCACTTCCTGCGCCGCTCTCCCATTGCTAACGGCAGTGCAACGGTAGCCCCGAGATTCGAGCATGGTCGATACGACCTCTCGAATCGCCTCTTCGTCGTCCACAACCAGGATGCTTTCGATGTCCACGATGGTCTTTCTCCCAAACAGCATTATACGGGACAGCACACCCCTATGTGGGTACCCTTGCCCAGTAAGAAAATAGCGTGTTAGCGTCAAAGCAGACGTGGTGTCGCTGCTTCCGCTCGGAGAGCGCACGGCGCCAATCTCCATCTCGATACCTGCAACACCTCGTGGGAGGGTCGGCCGTGGTCCCGAATCAAGGCCTCCAGGGAATTGCGTTCTTTGAAGCCACGGCGTGCCTCACCCTGCTGGTGTTGTTTGTTCACCTTCGCCGGGATAACCGCGCCACTTTCTATTTGTTTTGGTTGTTGGGGTGGATCTGCCTGACCTTGTCTTCCTTCAGCGAACTGGCCTTGCTGTTCAGGCCCAACCCGCTCTTCCGCGTGGCCACGTCTGGCGCCGGGGTCGCCGCGCTGATGCTCTTCCTGACGGCCATCGTACAGTTCACGCTCGGCAACAATCGCCTGCAGTGGCCGGTCTTGTGGTTGTCGGTGCTGTTCGCGCTGACGGCCTGCTATTACGAAAGCAAAGTAACCCGCTTTGGCGAAGTGCGCTGGGAAACCGCGATCTTGGAGAGCGCCATCTGCCTGGCAACGGGGTGGCTGCTCTGGCGCGCCACGGGCGCCAGCGGCGGCCACGGCGCCCAACTGCTGGCCGGCGCTTTCACGCTGCTGGGTTTGAACAGCCTTGACCGGCCCACCTGGACGCAGCAAGAGATGTACCTTCTCCGTTTTGCGTTCGACCATTTCCTGAACGCGAGCCTGGGCATTGGGATGATCGTGCTGCTCCTGGAGGCGGCACGCGCGCGCTCCGAAGAAATCAGCAAGAAGATGCAGCAGTTCACGATGCTGACGGCCTCCAGCAGCCAGTCGGTCTCGCTTCAGGAATTGTTGCAAAAGGTTCTGTTGCAGATCACCTCCAGCCTCAATGCGAGTCACGGGATAGTCCGGTTGCTCGAGGGCAAGGGCGATGCCGCCGAATTCGTGGCCCGCGCTTCGGTGGGATACAGCGAAAGGTACCTGAAGCAGCATGAACGCCTCGATTCGCACAGCCCCTGGATTCAGGAAGTCCTGCGGGAGAACTGCCATATCTCGCGCTTCGAGGAAGAGAAAGACATCAAGGCCCGCCGGAAGATGGCGGAAGCCGGGATTACGCGGCTGATTACCGTGCCGCTTCGCGGCAAGGAAGGCTCGGTCGGCATGCTCAGCATCGGCGCAATGCCCGGCAAGCGTTTTCACGAGGACGAGCTCGCTTTTCTCGTTAACGTCGCCAATTTCCTCGGAACCACCGTCGAGAATGTGAATCTCTTCGAGCAAGTCAAAACCGTCCAGCAGCAGTGGGCGTACACCTTCGATTCCATTGGCGACCCCATTCTTGTCCACGACCGGGTCGGCCGCATCGTGCGCGGGAATGCGCGCCTGGCGAATCTGCTGGGCCGGGAAAGTCAGGCGATGATCGGGCGCGCGGTCAATGAACTTTTCAACCCGCGGGCGAGTGCCTTCGAGATGTGTCCCTATTGCGAGGGCGTTTCCGGTGAAGCGGACTCTCCGGACCCCTGGCTGCAGGGATTCTTTCTTGCCTCCAACTCGACGTTTACGGATCCTTCCGGCCACAAGCTGGGAACGATTCATGTCCTGAAAGACATCACCGAGCGCAAGAAGGCCGAAGAAAAGTACCGCACCCTGGTGGCCAGCGTCCAGGAAGGCGTATTCATTACCTCCGCGCAAGGAAGATTCCTCGATTTCAACGACGCGATGATGCGCATTACCGGGTATGACGATCGCGATGAGCTCATGCAGGTGGATATCGCGCAGACGCTGTACGTGAACCCGGCGGACCGCGAGCGCCTCCATAAGCTTTTGCAGGAGCACGGCGTGGTCAACGACTTCGAATTTGAGATCCGCCGCAAGGACGGAGAAGTCCGGACCGTGAGCGAATCCTCCACGGCCGTGCGCGATGCCAAGGGTGACGTGGCCGCCTTCCAGGGATTTGTCCTTGACATCACTGAGCGGCGTTGCGCCGAACAGGAAATCCGCCGGCGCAACCGCGAACTGGTCGTCCTGAACTCCTTCGCGGAAACGCTGGTTGCTTCCCTGGACTTGAACGATTCCATTCACCGCATCCTGCGGCAGTTGCTGGAATTGTTCACGCTGGACGCAGCGTCGCTCTTCCTCTTTGAACGCGACGGCACCACCCTCCGCCGGGCCGCTTCCGTCGGTCTGCGCTCCGAGTTCCTCCGCAGTTTTCCAGTTATGACCATTCCGCCGGAGCTCACGCAACAAATTCGCGCCGTGCACGCGACGTTTCTTTCCGCCCAGGGATTGCCGCTGCCCCCGGCCGTGCGGGAATTGCAGAAGAAGGAGGGGATCGAATCCGCCCACATCGTCACGCTGTGGTCCAAGGAGAAAATCATTGGCGGACTAACGGTAGCCTGCCGGAGGGTGCGCGACTTCACGCCAGCCGATATCAGCCTGCTGATTGCCGTAGGCAGCCAGGTTGCCAGCGCGGTCGAGCGCAACGTTTTATACGACGAAACCCGCCAGGCTTACGAGAACCTTCGGCGCACCCAGGAACAACTGTTGCACAGTGAAAAGCTGGCCGCCGTGGGGCAGTTGATTTCCGGCGTTGCGCACGAGTTGAACAACCCCCTCACGGCCATACTGGGGTACAGCCAGTTGCTGACCTCCAGCGGGCAGGTAGGGCCGCTGGCGCTGGACTATTCAGAGAAGCTATACAAACAAGCGCAGCGTACCCACCGCATCGTGCAAAACCTGCTGAGCTTCGCGCGGCAACACAAACCCGAACGCATGCCCGTGCGCGTGAATGCCATTCTCGAAGACACCCTTGCGCTGCGGGACTATGACCTGCGCATGAGTCAGATCCGCGTGCATCTCGACCTCGCACCCGATCTCCCCGAGGCTGCCGCCGATCCTCACCAGTTGCAGCAGGTCTTTCTTAACCTCATCAATAACGCCGTGGACGCCATTTTGGAAAAAGGCGCGGACGGCGACCTGTGGGTGAGGACAGGAGTGGAAAGCCGCCAACTCTTTATCGAATTCACGGATAGCGGGCCAGGCGTGAAAGATTCTTCTCGCGTTTTCGACCCGTTCTACACGACCAAGCCCGTGGGGAAGGGCACCGGACTGGGACTCAGCATCTGCTATGGCATCATCACCGAACATGGCGGAACGATTCGTGTGAAGAATAAGCCGCCACGCGGCGCCTCTTTCCTAATCGAACTGCCGCTGCATCGCACTGGGGGCCACGGCCCGCCTGCCGAGGCAGATAAGCCCGGCACCGCCCGGAGCGGCCGGATTCTTGTAGTTGACGCCAATGAGTCCGTGCTCGAGAGCGTGGTTGGCCTATTGCGCTCCAGCGAATATCTGGTGGAGTCCGCGAACTCATTGGCCGATGCGCGAGAGTTGTTCGCGAATGGTGGATTTGACCTGGTCATTGCCGACTGGCAATTGGCAGCTCAAGAGAATGGCGGTAACGCGCTGGAGGTTCCCGACAGCGGAATGCCAGGCCTGGGGCCGCGGATTCTGTGGATGAGTTCAGATGCTCCGGACAAAGAGGGGAAGCCCGGGTACGCAAAGCCCGGCGTCGGCATGCTGCGGAAACCCTTTCAAGCGGCGGACCTGCATGCGGCAGTGGGCGCAAGACTACCGCGTCCCGCGGTCACGCTCCTTCACGATTGAAGAGACTGCAAAGCTCAAGGCGGCGCGTTCCCCGATCTGGGAAGTGGCCACCTCCAGACGAAGCGCCATGCCACTGGTCATCTCCGAGAGAAGCCCAAACCCGCGCCAGGGTTCCAGCCCCAGCCGCAGCTTCCAGCGCAAGTAGCGGCAACCCAAGGCGAAGCGGAGATTCAGCTTGAAACGCTCGGCTTCGTCCAGTGCCACCAACTCGGGAGCCATTGCGGCCACCACTCGGGACGCTTCCAAGAGCTTCTCGTATTCCTCCTGCAAACAATCCAGATAGAGCAGAGCAATGCGCCCGCGCTCGGAGCGGATCCGTCTGCGCAGCAGAACGAATCCTCGAGCGCGCAGAAACGCGGTGTCTTCGGGCCGCAGGGCCTGCAGGATTTGGGGGAGGCGGGAGTAGTGGCGCTCTTCGGACAACGCCGTCAAGACGTCATTGACCGAAACCAGCTTGCGTTTTGGTGGCCGGATGGCCCAAACGAGAGCGCCAATCAGCAGCACTGCCAACAAGATGAACAGAATGATCGTGAAGTTCATTAACGCTGGGCCCCCGAATGAAGAAGTTGATTGAGGTGTTCGTTCAGCAGGCGAAGGCGGATGTTGAGTTCGGAAGAAAGCTCTCCATACAGTTCCTTGGGCACGACAACGGGATCGCAGGCCGGGGCCGTCTCGGAATAAGCGCGAACCGCTCCAAGCCAGAGGAACAAACTGGCCAGAAATGTCAGAACACCAAGAAAATTCCAGAAATTCAAATAGCCAAGGAGCCATTTATCGTACAAGGAATCGTTAATCACGCAGAAGCACGAATAGAGGCAGAAACCGAGGCACAACGAACGATCCAGGTTGTCCATCGGCAAACCATAGTAGCGGGCAAAGAGCAACAGCGTCACTAACACGGCCGCGACAGCAAGTCCCATTGCGCGGTCCACGTTCAATGGCAGTTTAAACCAGTACTCTCTCGATAGCAGTGCTGCGTAAACCAAAACACTTCCGGCAGCCACGAACAACACGCGCCGGCCCAGCGCCCAGATCCCGGAGAAAGGGGAGAGAACCCGCCGCACCACCTCCGTCACCGCCGCCAATCGCGCAGCTTCCATCACAAGTTGACTCAGCCAGGCGATGAGCCAAGCCCTGTAACTTTGGGAGCCCCAGATCCTGTACGTCGCGGCCAGGAGGATGCTTTGCAGAGTGACAGCCAGAATATAGGCGAAAAAAAGAGCGTGCGAACGGAAGAGCTTGCGCCGCAGCAGGTAAACAAGAAGAAACAGTTCCGTTATCGTGGTAAGGGCCCACTCCAGATTGCGCAGGCTGAGTGTCTCGGACATTATACGAAGGCTAGCATAACATAACTCGAAAGTAAACAAAAACGCATTACCAGACTGTTATGCTAGCCACCCCGCCATTAGAAAACGCTCACTCGTCCCAATGTCTCAATTGCATTAGACGAGAATGGGATTGACCACGTGGGGCGGTATTGTAGGTGGAGGCAGGGGCACGCCATCCGCGACAAGAATGGGATTGATCGCGCCGGGCGGTATAGTAGGTGGAGGCAGAGGCACGCCATCCGCGACGAGAATGGAATTGATCGCGCCGGGCGGTATAGTGGGTGGAGGCAGGGGCACGCCATCCGCGACGAGAATGGAATTGATCGCGCCGGGCGGTATAGTAGGTGGAGGCAGGGGCACGCCATCCGCCTGGATTGTTCCGTTGTTCCAAGTGGGCAGCGTGGAAGATTTGTTGACCGGTGCTGCGAGGGACAGTAGCATCAAGCTTACCGAAAGTGCAGCGACAAGAACTAGTAGACTCTTTTTCACGGGGCACTCTCCTTGTCAGGAAGGGTGCCAGTTCGCAGACTCGCTTGGTCTGCGCTTGAAAAGAAGTTCCGTCGACGGAACACCGCGTTAAATAGGAATTTCCTAATGCTCGATCGGCTTCAACTTTACCGCCAGATCCTCTACGACCTCTCGGTACACTCCCTGGAACCCATGGGGGGCATGTATGAGCGCCTGGCCTACGTCGCCAATCTCCGCGATCCATCGACTGGAATCTATTTCCATGAGCGATTGGGCGCGGTTTACGGTGAAGAAAATGTCAGTCAGGCTCTCGCGGATTGCCACGAGGAGCTTTTTGAGCGCTTGTTGGAATCGCCGTTGGCGCTCCAGGAAGAAGACTTGCTCGCCTATCTGGACGTTCTACCCATTGGAAGGGAAGTGCATCTCCGGGAATGTTCCGAAAAGGCCAAGGCCTGGATTCCTCCCCAGGCCCCTGATTACCTCAAGAAGCTCTTCTGTTCGAATCTGAATGCATTGTGCGAATTGCTGCAGGAGAAGCAGCCCAAGACTCGTTCAGGTACGTAACCAGGCCCACCACCTGTCCCACAACTTCAGCCTCTTCCGGCGTGCGCCACGACTCGGGCATGCAATGAGACAGTGTGTGGGGTTGCATGATCAACCGGGCTTTCTCCTGTTGGAACCATCCGCAGCGATAACCCCCCCGCAGCTCAACGAAATAGAGCGGCCGGTCATACTCGCTGGACCAATCGTTCGCCTGGATCTTGTGCACCGAGGTATCTACCAGCACGAGGCTTCCAGGCCGTAAAATCGGCGCCATGCGGCGATCGGAGAGTCCGATATAACCGTAGCGATAATGTCCATTCGCGGGCGACTCCAATGTTGAAGAATGCCCAATCGCGGGAGGCAACCGATTCAGGAGTTCAGTGGCCAGCGTGTTGAAGTCGTCATCGCGGCTTATGGCCGTCGGCGAAGGCGGCAGAGAGTTACTAAGGTGTGTCCGCGGTGGAGGAAACGCAGCACCATCGTGAAACGCTTGTTGCAGGGGTGCCTCGTACCAGCAGGTGATCTCCAGCGGATCAAGGTGATAAATGACGGCCAGGGAATACAGCTTGTGCAAGCCGGGTACAACATTACGATTTTCAATGTCCGCCAGCCGGCTGATGTGCAGGATGAAATCCGGCCGGCCGCGCTTGGCGGCGATTTCAATGCTGGCCGCTTCCACATCCCGGTACGTTAGACCCAGTCTTTCACGAATTTGGCGCAACCTTAGGCCAGGTGGAAACATTTGTGCTTCTCCTGGAATTCAAATCGAATTACCGTAAGTTGCCAGTATAGCAAATTATTAAGTTGTTACGAATACAGAACTGAGGAAGTACTGTGGAAAACTTGTTAAATGTTTCAATAGGAACCCCACCCCACGCTCCCATTCGGACACCCATTCCAACCCCGAGCCTGACTTCGGGACAATCCCCATGAAAACCTGCTTCAGATAGGGAAAGCTCTTTCCGGTGTGTCCCTTTGTGAGGCTCTGTGGTCCAAATCGAGTGCTTTGTCAGGGATACTATGAGCCATCCGGCCATCACCGTGGATCCTTCCATGTTCCTGCGCGATCTGTTGACAGCCTGCAGCGCCTCCTCTCCGGGAACAGCGCCCGCCGCTACACCGAGCCCTCCTGATTGAACACACTGCCGTGCTCGAAATCGTAAGTGCCCGGGAATCTGCTATCCTGCAAAAATATGGCTTCGTTCAAACGTCTCGCTAATCGACCTGCCGGGATCCTGCTCCTGGCGGCGCTCTTTCTGCTGATTCTCCACCCGGCTCACGCCCAGCAGGCGGCGACAGCACCACCCCCGGCGCCTTCGGCAAAGAACAACCCGGAATTCCTGGCCATGGCGGACGAGGTCTTGCAGGAGATGAGCGCCATCACCGGCTGGGAGTTGAAGACTCCTTTAAAGAAGTCCATACGCTCCCGCGAAGAAATCCACGCCTATGTCCTCCGCGAGATGGACGACGAAAAGGACGCCAAGGAACGCTATGCCTCCAAACGCAGCGCGGAGGCCTTTGGGCTGATCCCTAAAGGGTTTGATTTGGATGGCTTTATGGTGGATCTCCTGACCGAGCAGATCGCCGGCCTTTACGACCCAAAGGGCCACGAGTTTTACATCGCGGATTGGATTGATCCGGAAGACCAGCGCATGGTGATGTCGCACGAGCTGACGCATGCGCTCCAAGACCAGCATTTCCAGATCGAAGCCTGGGTGAAGGCGGCGCGCCCGAATGATGACGCGGAAATGGCGCGCGAATCGGTCCTGGAAGGCAGTGCCATGGCCGGCATGCTCGAATACATGCTGAAGGAGAAGGGGCTGAAATTGCGCGACCTCCCTGACATCGATCCTTCGATTTTTGTGGGCGACCTTGCAGAAACCCCCATGCTCAAGAAGGCCCCTCCCTTCATCAAGGATTCGCTGATGTTCCCTTACTTCAGCGGGCTCACCTTTTCCCTGGCGGTCCTGAAAAACGAAGGCTGGAAGGGCTTTGCGAGCGTGTTTGCGCGGCCGCCCGCAAGCACGCAGCAAATCATGCACCCCGATCTCTACCGCACGGGAAAATCCTTGACGCCAATCAAGGTTAATCTTCCGGATGGTTTGCCCGGCGGTGGCTGGACGCTACTGGAAGAAAACTCCCTGGGGGAATTCGGCTGGAAAGAAGTTTTGAAGCAATTTCTTGATGCGGACCGCGCCGGCAAGCTGGCGGCGGCGTGGGATAACGACGTCTACGCGACCTATGAGAGCAAAGACGCCAAGCGGCTTCTTCTCTTCGTCCGCGTCCGTCTGGACTCGAATGAATCTGCCGCGCGCTTCTTCGGGCAATATTCCGAAGCTTTGGAGAAAAAATACGCCGTGCGCGGCAACCTCTTCCGCCGCCCTGATTTTTTCTCCTTTGCTACGCCGGATGGCGATGTCTTTCTTCGGTGCTTTCAGAACGAGTGCGTCAGCGTGGAGGGTGGCGACCGCGCCCTGCTTCTTCAGTGGAACAAGAAGCTTGGCTGGGAGGCCATCCCGGAAGAACCCAAAAAGCCGAACGAGTCCGAAGTGAAGATTACCGAGTTGTTTCCCCCGCCCACAGTGAAAGCGGCCGCCTTTGCCCGTGGCACAGTCACTCTTGACTGTGCTCTTGGATCCGTTTTTGTAGTGGCCGATCTTTAGATCGGTCGCTCTTGGGTTCTCTTGCTTTGTATCGCCCACCTTTTTGCGCTGCTTGCCCCGATCTGTGAGGGGAGCATCGCGAAGGGCTGAGGCGCGCTCTCTGCGCCCCGGATCGAATTGCGGGGCGGGCGCCTTTACTGTCCAGGTTGCGCGGGCCGAGTCTGCCAGCCTTGCAGGTTTCTTCCCGATGCCCACCAGCCACAATTCCGCGCTAATTCACGCGGCGGAGCGCCAGCAGGGTCAAGTCGTCCTTCTGTTTCACTCCGCCGGAAAAGCTATTCACCTCCGCCAGGCAAGCGGCAAGCAACTCTTCGGGGCGGGAAGCGGCATGACGCTTGGCGAGAGACTCCACGCGCCGCATTCCATACTCATCCCCGGCGGGATTGAATATCTCCGTGAGCCCATCCGTATAAAGGAATAGCGTGTCGCTGGGGGCGAGGGTCATCTCGCAGACCGGGAAAGTTGTGCCGCAGAACATCCCCAGTGGCACGCCGGTCGCTTCCCGCGCGGACACACCGGCCGAAGAAACGTGGAGCAGCGGAAGGTGCCCAGCGCTCACATACTCAACCCTGCCATCCGGCCAGGCACGCCCCACCACCAAAGTGGCGTACTGCCCCGCGGTGGTGCTGTCGCAGAAGAGCCGGTTGGCCAGTTCCACCAATCGTTGCAAGGGCAGGTGCTGGCCTGCCAGGCTGCGAAACGTCGCGTGCAGATGGCTCATCAACATGGAGGCCGCAACGCCTTTTCCCGCGACATCGCCGAGCAAGAACAGGAAGGCCCCATCGGATTCGATCAGGTCGCAGTAATCGCCGCTGACCAGGCCTGCCGGCTGGTAGTGGTATCGCGCCTGCCACCCGGCGACCGACCAATCCGGGGGCGGCAAGAGCGCGCGTTGGATACGCGCCGCAAGTGTGAGATCGCGTTCCAGGGCGCGTTGCTCGTCGCCGGAGAGGTGATCCAGGCAGAAACGCAGCAGCGGGTCGCATAGCAGGCGATCCGCTTCGATGGTCCCGTGGCAGGTTTCACAAACGCCGAAAGTGCCATTTTGCAGTCGGGAAAGCGCTGCATCTACGCTAACGAGCAGGTTGCTCAGCGATTGATCCGCAGTGTTGGCACGCGAGGCAGAGAGCAGGTGCTCGCGGCGCAGTTCCAGTTCGTGCAGAAAATAGGAATGTTCCGTCGTGGCCATTTTGTCCTCGGCAATAGTTTGGCTTTTTGTTGCTGAAGTTTCCATCCGGTTTGTGCCTCCAAATTCGAGAGTGTGGCGAGAGGGAACGGAACATCAACGGGAGCGCGCACCAGTGCCGGCGGCTGCCGAATGCGCCAGCAGCGGAGCGTGAGCACGCCCGGCGCTGCACTCTATACGATGCCGCAAGCGCTCCAGTCGGCATAGCAATTTTTTCTCGGCTCGCGCCGCTCGTGCCGTCGCATAGGGTTCGCGGGAATGAAAGCATTGCCGTCGCAGCTTTGCGAGGGCCAGTTGTGCGAACTCCATTGCGCGCGGAAGATCGCGCGCGTTCCGTTCGTAGTGAATTGCCAGATGCTCGCACGCGGCCACGCCATCCTGGGGGTCGTGCACCAACTCCAGCCAAAGCGAAGCCGCTCTCTCCACATCGCCGCGACGCCTGGCCATGATCGCCAGCTCCCGCGTTGCCTGGGGACGAAATTCGTCGGGAAGCCCCGCGCCCAGCGCCTGCTCGCACATCGCATGAGCGCGTTCTTTCTCCCCGCGGCGGTTCAGATATCGCGAAAGCCCAAATAAATCCAGCGAATCGGCGGCTAGGTGAGTGGCTTCACGCTCGTCCAGCAGGGCATTGATCTTGCCAAAAAGTGCCGCTAGCCCGCGCAGGTCCATTTGATTGTGCTTCACCACGTCCCTCAGCGGAACCGTCGAGCCGCCGCGCAGATAATCGAAGTAATACTGGGGAATGAGCGCCGAGCAAACATCGTCTTCGCGATGCCATCCGAGCCTCGCGGCGTCCAGGACGTGCCGCTCAAGTTCCACCAAGCGCACCGAGCCTAGGCGCAATTTCCACAACGCCCGCGCCGGATGCAGCAAGTCGAGATGCGCGGCCAGCGAGGGCACCCGAATCGCGCGCGTCATCGTGAAACGATTCTCCAGCAGCGGCCAATCGAACGATTTCCCATTGAACGTGACCAGCACGGGCCGCACCGCCAAACGCGCCGACAATTCCTGCAGCAGCGAGTGCTCCTCCGAAAAATCGCGCAGGAAGAGTTGCTCCACTTGCAAGCCGCCGGCATCCCACCACGCCAGTCCCACCAGAAATGCGTACGTGCCCGTGCCGCCGGCCAGCCCGGTGGTTTCCGTATCGAGGAACAGCCACTTTTCCGGGTCGAGCACGGCGGCCCGCGTGCGCCGCGAGATGGATTCATCGTGCGATCGGCCTTTGTAGGGCCCGTTCTGAGGCGGGCCGCTCCTGGGTTTGTAGCGGCCACTTTCTGAAGCGCGTTGTTTGCGCCCCGGATAGTTTTGCGGGGTGGGCGCCTTGGTTAGTAAATCGAGTGTCACCGGCGAAGGCGGCGTGAACTCCGGTGTCGAAAACCAATTCCGAATGGCCAAGTGTTCGCCATAATGATTCCGGGCGATGCCCGCGCCCAACAAGCGGCTGAGCGCGTCCGTTTCGTCTGGCGCACGCAAGCCGGCTGGCCGCGCTGGCAACGCGCGCGCCGGTTTCAGCGCCGCCAATCGCGAAAATTTGTCTCCCGCATTTGCCGTCATCATTAAGCCTAAGCCAAAGATTTTCGCCTTCCGGTCAGCCGCACAACCGGTCCAGGATCGCCAGCGCGGCTTCCTTCGCCCGGGGCGCCAGATCTCCCGCGGGGCCCACGCACGAGGGGCACCCCTGCTCGCACGGGCACGCGCGGATCAATTCCCGCGTTTTGTGCACCAGCAACTCGTGCGCGCGAAAGAGCGGCTCCGAAAAGCCGATGCCGCCGGGATACGCATCGAATAAATACAAATTCGGCTCGAAGAATTCCTTTTCCCCGGACATCCAGGGATTCCTGGCGTTGGCTCTGAGATCCTTGGCTTCGCTTAGGACAACTGTATCCTCCGCATCGGGTGCGGGCGGGCGTTCGCCAATGGCCGTGCCGAGGTCCCGCGCATCGCACATCAGCAGCAGCGTCGCCACCGATTCCAGCGCGTGCAGCAAACCGAACATGCCCGATTGCCGCTCGCTGATCGCATAGGGCAACGACTCCAGCAGCGGCCGCTCCAGCGTGATCCAGTAGGACGTCGTGTGCATCTCGTTTTCCGGCAATTCCAGTTGCCCCGCGCCCACATTTTCGTTGGTGAAAAATTTGATCTTCTTGAAGCCGACCACCTGCGAACGCACCAGCACATCCCCATGCGACCGCCAGTGGCACAGGCATTCTTGTTTACCCTGCTTGCCCTGAGCCTCGAAGGGAGCCTCGAAGGGCCTGTGCTCTTCGATCAATCCGGTCGGCATTTGCTTCTGCGAGTCCGCCACCTCCAGCACCCGCACTTGCGTATACCGGATCGCGTCCGTGTAGTAATCCACCTCCACCTGCTTCACGTACGCCTTGCGCTCCTTAAAATCCAGATGCTCCACGTGGTACTGCTGCCCGCCGTGAAGGTAGATGGCCTTCTCGTGTACCGTAGTCAGCGCGCTTGGGAAATCCACTTCGCCGATCACCAGCGGCTGGCCGGTGATATCAATGATCACGAAATTGTCGCTGGTTACCGAACGCAGGCTGATGGTATCCGCGGGATACGCTTCGTTTGTCCAGTGATAGTTTTCTCCGGCCAGGTGCAGGTAGCCCGCTTCCGCCAGCCGCGCGCACAGGTCGCGCAAATCCACATCGCCAAATCGCTCCTGAGGGCCGATGGGCAGCTCAAACGCCGCGCATTTCAAATGATTGATAAGAATTTCCAGATTGTCCGGCTGGATAAACGCGTGCTCCGGCGTGTTCCCGAAAAAGTAGTCGGGATGACGCACGATAAATTGATCGAGCGGCGCCGAAGAAGCCACCAGCACGGCGCAACTGCTGCCGCTGCGGCGTCCCGCGCGCCCGGCACGTTGCCAGGTTGCCGCAATCGTTCCCGGATAGCCGGCCATTACCACCGTATCGAGCGAGCCTACGTCAATCCCAAGTTCCATCGCGGAAGTGGTCACCACTCCGCGAATCCGCCCTTCGCGCAAGCCTCGTTCAATCTCACGCCGCTCATTCGGCAGATAGCCGCCGCGGTAGCCTCGAATCGTTTCCGCCCTGCCCGGCAATTGCGGGTTCGCCTGCCGCAGGTAGGTGAGAATAATCTCCGTGTGCAGCCGCGAATTCGCGAACACCATGGTCTGCAAATCGTGTTTCAGGAACTCCTGCGAAACGCGCGAAGCTTCATTGATGTAACTCCGCCGGATGCCCAGCGCGCGGTTCACCACCGGGGGGTTATAGAAGACGAACGTCTTTTCCGCGGCGGGCGCCCCGTTTTCCGCCAGCACTTCCACGCTGTCTTCAATCAGCCGGGAAGCCAACTCGCCGGGATTCGCGATGGTCGCGGAACAACAGATAAATTGCGGTTCGCGCCCATAAAATTTCGCAATCCGCCGCAGCCGCCGCAGCACATTGCACAGATGGCTGCCGAAGACGCCGCGGTAGTTGTGCAGCTCATCCACGACGATGTAGCGCAAATTCTCAAAGAGCCGCGTCCAACGCGTGTGGTGCGGCAGGATTCCCGTGTGCAGCATATCCGGATTCGTCAGGACGATGTGGCTCTTCTCGCGGATGGACTTGCGCGCGTCGCTGGGTGTGTCTCCGTCATAGGTGAACACGCCAAAGCTGCTAGCCTCATGTAGGGCCCGACCTGGCGCCTGCCCCGACCCGGTCGGGGAGGCGCGCTGTTCGCGTCCCGGATGTTGTTGCGGGGCGGGCCGCTCTTGGGTGTGTAGTGGCCGGTCTTTAGACCGGCCAGGTTCGCTTTGTTCTTCACCGAACGCTTCCAACCGCTGGTTCAGGTCGTAGAGTTCCGCCAACTGGTCCTGCGCCAGCGCCTTGGTAGGGAAGAGATACAGCGCCCGCGTATCCGTGTCGCCCAGGATCGCATTCAGTATGGGCAGGTTGTAGCAGAGAGTCTTGCCGGAAGCCGTCGGCGTGACGACCACCACATTTTTGCCCGCGTGCACTGCTTCTGCCGCCGCTACCTGGTGCGTGTAGAGCTGCCGTATGCCTTTGGCGGTGTAAGCGGCGCGCAGTTCCGAATGGATCCACTCCGGGAAATCCGCCCACTGGGCCCCACGTGCGGGATAATGCCGGACGGCGGTCAGCACCTCGCCGTGGGAATCACGCGCAGCAAAGGTGTCCAGCACCTGCGAGACGCGCGCCAGGGAAGTGGAACCGGACGACGGCAGGGGCGAGGGTGCCAGTTGCGAGTTTTTCACTAAACGGACGGCGAGAGAGTCAGACATGAGGCGCATCTCCAGTTGTTCGCCTTTTGTTCGCTCAGGCTAGCACGCCGTTCCCGTCCCCGCAACCCTCATTTTTTCCCCTGGTGTGGAAAGCCTCCCGCCTGTCCCTATATGGTCCGTTCATAGCGTGGAGGCAAACTGGGTGAATCCCGCATTGTAAACATGTAACGAATTCGGATCACTCCCAAACAGTGCTGTCAGGCGTTTGAAGTAGGCTGTGGGAGCGCCGCGATTGACGATAGTTATCCGCTTTAGCGGTTTTGACCGGCTTTCAACTGCCGTCTTAATCAAGCTGAACTGATCTAGGTCGGTCTCAGGTATGCTCCATCCGATCACGAAAACCTCATCCGCGTCCGCCAGTGTATCCATCTCGCTGTTGCGGATTAGTTTCAAGAACGGCAACTCGCTACGCTTGGCCGAACTCGGAGGCAAAATGCAGATTCCAATGTCGGTTGGGAGACCTCGCGGCAAAGTTATGGCTTGAAAGGTGTGGCTCGAAGGCCAATACCTGATCTCACCTTCCGGGGTTATAGGAATTATCACAGGGTGATCCAACAGCCGCAAACCCTCGGGGGACTGCTCGTACGGGGTTCCATAAGGCACGAGCCAATTCAGGGATCCGTGTGGCTTCAGGATCCGAACAGGACTAGTAGGTGCCGCTGCAAATCTGGTCGCTGGCACTGATACGGCCGGGCCTGCATGTTTCTCAGTCACGGGGAGATCGTCCGTCACGTAAAAGGGGATTTCCATGCCATAACCCGTAGCCGGTCCCCAGTCGACAAAACACCTTTGCACAGCGTGGTCAAGAACAAGGTCGTAGTTGAAACTAATAAACGTATGTTCTGTGTCAGGCTTTCGGAACTGGTTTTGGAGAAACCGCTCCAAAGGAGCCCAGCTGATTTTCCAACCCACCATGCAGAAGAGTTGGTTGATCGCATATTTGAATCGTTGGTGCGTCCCTTGCGCTGAGAAATTAGCTGTGGGTCCCAGCGATCTCTCCAACAGATCTTCGATAGACTCCGCGGGCCGGTTCTCGAGCGCCCGTTTGAAAGCTGCCCTGTCCGGTGGGAATTCCTCTCCGGCTAGCCTCTCCGCTTCCGCGGACTTCCACTCAAAGAGGTCAGCTCTCTCAAGCTCCACCATCGCAGCTAAGATGGCATCGTTTTGAAGGTAATGTGCCATGGTCGGAACAAAGTCCCACATCATGGGGACCGGCGAGCCGCTGGTCTGCAGCGACTTGGTCAAACCTGCGCCAATGAAATACGCAATTCTGTACATGTGCACCCCTTGGCTGGGCCATTGCAATCGCCGCAGTCATTGGCAACCACCAAGCATCGGCACTGCCTTCGAATAGGGTACTCGGAACAAACGTACGCGGCCACACTGGCCCGACGGCCGCAGTGTATAATGCCGCCATTCCGTGCTTTCGACCGGAGTCCCATGGAACGCAGCAGCACGGTCAAACCAATGCGCAGCCGCACGGCCAGCATCTTCACCGATATTCATTTTTGGGTTCCCGCCGTGGTTCTTCTCGGCGGACTCTTGCTGCTGAGATTCATTCACTGATTATTCTCACGGAGACTCATGCCTGCCGATTCGGTGTCCACTACTCCCACACAAATCCAAGACCCAGCCCGGCACCGCAGCCTGCAACTCCTCGGCATCCTCTGTGGCTTCACCGCCGGAGCATGGCTGGGTGCGGCGGAAGCGCCAACGAAGCTCGTCTCGACTGGCGTCTCCCCGATTGTGATCTCCCTCATCATGGTCATCGGAGTTTTTCTTGCGCGCTGGAGTCTGCCCGCCCTGGTCCTGGGCACCTCCTCGGTTCGGGCCGACGTGCGCCGCGCGCCGCATCTAATCCTTTGGGCGCTGCTGGCGGGCTGCCTGTGGGCCGTGTCTAACACGCTCACCATTTTCGCGATTCGCGACATCGGCCTCAGCATCGCTTTTCCTCTGTGGAACTCCAACAGCCTCCTCGGCATTTTCTGGGGCTTCCTCTTTTTCAATGAGCTGCGCCAAGCGGGCTGGCGCCGCTGGGCCGGCGTGCTTGGTGGAGCGCTGGTCATGTGCGTTGGCGCCACGGTCCTCGCCATCGCTTCGGCCTCGCAAGGGCCTTCGGCGCATTCCTTAAACGGTGTGTGGGCCGCTCTCGGCGCGGGCGTTCTTTGGGGCACGATGTACATCCCCTGCCGTAAGGCCTATCTGACGGGAATGAACCCGCTCTCGTTCGTCACCTTTTTCACCTTCGGCGAACTCGGCATGATGGCCGCGCTCGCTTTCGGCTACATCGGCCCATCGCCTCTATGGCAGATTCTCGTCCAGGCGCGCAGCGTCATCTTCTGGCTCATGCTTGGCGGGTTCATTTGGGTGATTGGGGACCTCTTCCAACAGTACGCCGCGAAATATGTGGGTATTAGCCGCGGGATTCCTCTCTCGAACTCTAACCAACTCTGGGGGCTATTGTGGGGGATTCTTGTTTTCGGCGAATTGCATGGTAAGAGCCACACCACCTATCTGGAAGTGATCGGTGGCTCTCTCCTGATGATGCTGGGTATCGCTGCCATCGCCCTTTCCTCGGCCACTGGAGAAGAGCAGAAGTGTTGGAAAGAAGCAGCGCAGCGCGAAGGCGAGCGCTACGGCGTCGCCGCCGATTATGTGGCCGCGCGCTTTGAGGGCCGCCAGGCCGCCAGCGAAACGCTGCCCAGCCGCAGCGTCTGGGACTGGCTGCTCGTAGCCGCCGCTTCGGCCATACTTATCGCGTTCGCCACGACGGCTCGCGTCCCGCAATTTTCCTTTCATTGGGGACCCGCGCTGGCCCTGACTGCCGCGCTCCTCTTGCTCCTTTTCCTCAGTGGGCGGAAGCTTTGGCGCACCACGCGCTTTCACTGATAAGGTGTTCTCTACACAATGACGAATCTTCCGAAAGTAGATCTGGTCGGTGTTGGGCTCAACGCCACCGATACGCTCATTCCCGTTCCGCACTATCCCGAGCGCGGCTCAAAAGTGGAAGTTGATTCCGCAAATGTTTTGCTTGGCGGGCAAGTAGCTACGGCCATCGCCGCATGCCAGCAGTGGGGCTTGCGCACACGCTATGTCGGCAAAGTCGGCGACGACCATGCCGCCGCGCTCCACCGCGCGGAATTCGAGCGACTCGGCGTGGAAGCGCACTTTTTCACCGCGCCCGCATCCCCCAGCCGGCAGTCCTTCATCCTGGTTGATCCCTTCGGCGAACGCACCGTGCTCTGGAAGCGCGACCCCAGGCTGGCTCTTCTGCCGGAAGAACTCGACCGCGAGTGGATTGTGAATGCACGTATTTTGCACCTGGATGGCCGCGATACCGCCGCCGCTGCCCTCGCCGCAAAGTGGGCACGCGCCGCGGGAATTCCTGTCGTTGCCGATCTCGACGATCTTTACTCCGGCTATGAAGCTCTCCTGCCCAGCATCGATTTCCTGATTACCAGCCGCGACATTCCCGCGCGCCTCACCGGCGAACCCGATCTTCGCCTCTCGCTCCCGCAGGTCCATCGCCGCTACGCCTGCCGCCTCACCGCCGCCACTTTGGGGCACGAAGGCGTGCTGGCCTGGGATGGAGAGCGCTTTTACTATGCACCCGCTTATCACGTTGATGCGGTGGACACCACGGGCGCGGGCGACATTTTTCATGCGGGCTTCATCTACGCGTTTTTGCAGGGCTGGCCATTGCAGCGCCAATTGCAGTTTGCCTGCGCCGCCGCCGCGCTCAACTGCGCCGCCCTCGGGGCCCGCGGCGGCATCCAGCCCGTGGAGGCAATCGAAGCCTTCATGGCCAAAGCCGCCAAGCACCCGAACGCATTCCAGTAGGTTTCTGAAAAACCGCGAACACGTCATTCCGAACGGAGGCTGCGGAGTGACGAATCCCTCTTTTCTTAGGTTTCCGCCGAAAAAGGATTCATTGCACAAAAAACCCGCGATGGAAAACCGTACCTCGCTCGGAATGCCGGCATAGCTCTTGTCAGTACCCTGCTATGGCGTAACCTTCACCATCACCACGGAGTGCGGGCCCACACTCGCCTTGAAACTGCCTGTGAACGAACCCAGGTCCTTGTGCGCCCAAAGGTCGCGCACTTTGGCCGAGAGATGCCCGGGGTAGGCAATCTCTTCCCAGGAAACGCTCACATCACTCTCCGATGTTCCGCGATTGAACAGGATCACGGCGCGGCTGCCGTCGCTCAGCGGCTTTCCCCAGACCTCCAGATCGCCATTCTTGCGGATGCGTCGCCCCTCGCGGCCCAGCTTATCCTGGTTCACGGCGATGACTTCGGCATTGGTCAAAATCTCCCTGATCTCCGGAGTCATGGAACGCACATCATTCCCGGAAATCAGCGGGGCGTCGAGCAAAGCCCAAAAACTGAAATGCGCGCGATATTCGGTTGTGGTCATGCCGCCGTTGCCGACTTCCAGCATGTCCGGATCGTTCCAATGTCCCGGCCCGGCAAAGCTTTCAATTCCCACTTGTTGGTCCAAGATTTCGACCATGCCGTACTGGCAGCAACTCCCGTCGGGCCACTTGTTATGCGCGGACCACTTGTCGCTGATGTCGCCGGTCGTGCGCCACAAATTTCCGATCCCCTTACCCCACAGCCACGGTTTCGCCGTGCCCCACTCGCACATGCTGAAAACAATCGGCCGCCCGGTCGCCATCAAGGCATGGCTCATCGTCGAGTATGCCTCTTCCGCGTTGCGCGTCCCGGTGCTGCACCAATCGTATTTCAGGTAATCCACGTCCCAGCGGGCATATTGCAGCGCATCCTGATATTCGTGTCCCTGGCTTCCCGGGCGTCCCGCGCAGGTTTTTGTGCCGGCATCCGAATACAATCCAAACTTGAGTCCCTTCGCGTGAATGTAATCGGCCAGCGCCTTTATTCCGGAAGGGAAGCGCTGCGGATCGGCGACGATATTGCCGTTCGCATCGCGGCTGACCTGCCAGCAGTCGTCGATCACCACGTACTGGTAGCCCGCATCCTTCATCCCATTGGTCGCGATCGAGTCGGCAACGGACTTGATCAAATCCTCGCTGACATTGCAATGAAACTTGTTCCAGCTATTCCAGCCCATCGGCGGGGTCGGCGCCAGCGAATCATCCCGTGTTTGCGCCAAAGAAAGTGTAGGGAAAACCACGCAGATCAACAGACCCAGCAGAAGAAGACCTCGACGTACAACAACGTGCTTCATCGCCATACCTCCCATGAACTTTCAACCCAATGAAAAGCGCGAGCCTGGTTTCCTTGCTCCATGCAAGCGGCCTGTGGCCACACGAAACATAACGCCCATCCCGCGCGAAGTAAAGTGAGATGCAGGTAGTCGTCAGTTTCCGGTCTCTCTTATACAAGTACAATGCACGCGACTTTTGTTGGGGCTAGTAACGCCGGTTTTTCCTTTTCCTTGTCCAGCCACCCTAGTTTGGTACCGCTCCATACCTAAGGCCCGGCGCGCAGTTCAAGAGCGACCTCGGGGAACACCAACCCTGCCGGCCAACGGGCGGCCGCCTGGCCCGGCACCTCTCCAGCGAAGATCTAGAATGTGTCGTTGACTACGGCGGCAACTTTCTTGGCGAGGTCGGAGGTGGCGCGCAGGTTTTCTCCGTAGAAGCGCACTTTGCCTTGGAGATCCTTCTCCAGGAGGATCTTGCCGTCGGGCGAAGTAAATTGCAGTTTCACCTTGATGGAAGTGAATCCGCTAATCGTGGTGACCTCGCGCTGTTTTTGGCTGCCTTCCTTGAAAGCCTGGGGGATCAAGTGCAGGATGACGAGATCGGGCACATCGGCAGCGGTGCGGTCGCCGCTCCGATAGACGTGCTGAAACTTCTTTGTCTTAATCAGTTGGAGGATCACGTTTTCGTACGCCGCGACGCGAAAATCCTCCGGGACCAGCAAGTCCTCCGGCGGGTCGCTACGTTCAAATTGAATGGCGGAGGCAGTCAGCTTCTGCGCCTGCTGAGGAGCAGGTCCGGGCTTTCCCGGTGGGCTGGGCTGTGCCAGGAGAGCAGCGGCCATCAGAACGGCGGCGCCGCTCACAGCGATCGAGAAAATGGACGGAAATGCAGCTCGGGTGAGAGTCTTCATGGTTTCTGCTCCTTCGGTTGTGGCGGTTCCACGTGAGTGGAGACCTTTGCTCCCTGCGCAACGAGTTGATCCTTGAACATAGTGGCCTTGCCTTCAGAAAGCACGAAGACGGTTCCGTGAAAACCCCCATTCGGGTCCACGTATTCCACGGTGAGGACCTCCACCTTGTGCGAGAACAGACTCACAATCCGGCCGCCTCCATAAGGGATGGCTGCTTTGGCCAGTGTGCCTCCCGGGCCGCTGACGTCCTGCCTGCTCTCTTGGCCGGTAAAAATGTCCTGGATGGAAGCGGTGCTGATGTCCACCTTGTTCTTGCCGGCTTCAAATTCCAACCCGGTGGGCAGCAAGCTGAGCGTGCCCTTGGTGTTGGGCTTGATGTTCTCGAGGCCGATGACGCACTTTACGTGCTGGACCAAGGTGCTTTGAGAAGCCTGCGGAGTGGCAAGCTGCCGGCTGAACGCCGGCCCTGCAGCCGCAACGAAAACCACCGCGACGGCCAAAACGAGCAGACCGGGCAACTGCGCCAACCGCCGGACAATTTCCCGTTGCTTGCTCGACACTCCTGGATTCATTTGCGCACTTCTAGTTTTCATCCGTTTGTTCCTTTCTTCTGCCCTCGGCACGATGAATTTGCCACCAGACCAGGCTCAAGCGAATCGCGGGCTTCCCACGGCTCGGTTCACTAAGATCGCCCGGGCCCGCCGCTTGTTCCACGTGTTTTGCAAGCGCTTCCAGCAGTTCGAAGCGCCCCGAGCGCTCGCGGGGCGTTAGTCGAAATGTAAACTGGAATCTCGTCTTTGGCCCAGAAACAACGGGGAGCATACACCCTCTCGCCCGTGCACGATACGATGAAAGTATTTTCAACGGGAGCTCTCCCGTTACCCAACTCGGAGGTCAAGTCCCAGTAGGTTCTATAAAAGAGGAGGTCAAGAAAAATACTCGTCTGCGGCCGGATTTGTTCTTACTTTTCAGCCCGCGTAATCAAGCACGGTCGCCTAATCGGAAACTGACCCACCACCGAGAAGGGAGATCCGCGGGTACAAAGCGGGCCACGGCGCGTGGACACTCGACCGGAGCGCGGAGACGGGGAATTTCCCCTTCTACGCTTAAAGGCATGTCCCCAACTTCACTTTCACGGATCGCTCCATCAAATGGAGGGCCAGCGCCTGGTTTGCCTGCGTCCACAAGAGCGGCGTGTGATCGTTGGGGACATATTTCCCATTTTTAAGGAAGTAAAGTTCGGGGCAGCCACCCGCTGGCGTCACTTGCCGCAAGGAGCGGTTGAAATAGTAAACCTGCTTGCGAAAACTCTCCGCTTCCGGGGGGTTCGCCAGAAATCGCTGGCCGTAAATGATGGAAAGCTGCGGGTCGAAGATGCACCACTGCGCCTCGCAATTCGGCTGCAGCAGGGCGTCCCGGTAAGTCATCCGCTCGCTGAAGTCGCTGCTCATCTGAGCGGGCGCGAACCATTGATCGTAGTCCTGGCAAAAATAGGAATCGCCGGCATAACGCTTGATGCCGATCTCGCCCTTGAGCCGCGCCTGCACCAGGTTGAGGATGGCGTCTTGCGCCGCGGGTTCCCGAACAACGCGCAACGGATGCATCAAGGAGAGCAAGGCGGAATCCGCAAGGCGCTCCGGCGGCGCTTCAAACGGCAGCGTGGCTGCGAGCCGCGCGCGCCCCTTCGCGATCAAGTGGTCCAGCTTCGCGAGCGTGTCTGGAGGCGCGCAAACATCGTTCCTTTTCCTTTGTTGGTTAGGCGAGCACAGATGCTCCCGCATTTCTTCCAGTCCCGCCACAACGGCGCCGACACTGGAATTGCGAACTGCGCGACCTTCTTCCCACGCCCCGCTATCTCTATCCTGCCAATACTCGATGGCCGCAAAGTAGCGCGGGAAAAGCTCGTAGGTTTCCCAATCCGCGGCCGTCAGCGCAAGCGCGCCGGAGTTCGCGAGAACGAAGCGAAACCACAGCGCCAGTCCCAGCGCGTCGTTTTGCGCGTGCGGCCACTTCTCCGGGAGCTCGCCGAGCGCCTGCGCCGCGAACCGGATGTGCGGGCGCCGCTGCACATCCCCTTTCAGCAAGCGCGAGGCATCCTGGATGATGTCCAGGAAGCGAGGCCGCTGCTTGGCAAAAAACTGCGAGAGGCCTCGCATGCAGGTGATCGCGGGTGCCAGTTCTCCGCGCAAACGGAAGGAGTTCGCCACCAGCACATTGTCGCGGACCCAGACGTTGTGATAACCCGAAACGCAATTCGCGGCAGGCGCCGCCGTTGCCGCGAACAACCCGTGCTCTACCGGCAGGATCGCATGTGTGCCGTGAGCTTGCAGCGTTTCCCGGATCTTCGCGAGACTCTCCGGCGTATATTCCTCGGCAATCAAATATTGCAAAAGCCCGTCCTGCGGCATGGCTGCTGCCTTCCCTGCCTGCGTGGTCTTGCGCATTTCCCACCGACAGGGAATTCTACCGCACCCGTGCACCCCACTCATCCGGAGATCGCCACCGGGGGTGAGCCTGTAGAAATCCGCAGTATGACGGCGGCGTCACGTATTTCCAATTGATACTTGCCGGGAACAAAACATGGCGCGGCGGTGTCTGAAACATTGTGGTGGTTCCCGTCGTATCTTCAGGGCAGAGGCACGCTGTACGGGCTCGATACTTGCGTGCCTTCTGTTTCCCGGAGGAGCGCCGGGTCCATGAACACTGAGGGATTAGGGCCGCACGGGCTGGACCGCCGTAGGGCCCCGCGTTTTCGCTATCAGGCTCATCTCGAGATCGAATGGGGTTCCGCGCGGCTGAAAGCGCGCACGCGAGACATTAGCGCCGGGGGAATGTTCATCGAATCGGAGGATATGCTTTGGGTGGGCGCGGGTTTCCGCGCGCGATTCGGCATGGAGCAGCCTGTGTGGCTGGATTGTTCGGTGAAGCGCGTAGAGCCCGGCCTCGGCATGGGCGTCACCATCTCGCTTGCCGAAGAGCAGGGCCAGCGGCATTTTCAGGATCTGCTCGCGAGACTCGCGGCGGCATCCTAAAGCCGTATACTAAAGTTCATGACTCATTGCCTGGATTGCGGTGCAGAACGCATCTCGGATCAGTGTCCCGTTTGCGGATTGACCTCCGCCGCCGCGGAACTCGTCTTCCGCCGCCGCTTGCTCCTGCAGACGGCCATGTTTCTCACCGGTTCGCTCCTCTTTCCTTATGTCAGCCAGATTTATCCTCCGCTGGACTTGGACGCCATGCTGGTGTTCTTCGGCCTGGTTTTCTTCGTGGCGCTGACGCTGGCGGTAATCCTGGAGCGCCGCGCGCACGCGCGCCAGGAGATCGAGGTCCTGAAGCATCTGTTCACGGGATTGATTCCCATCCCTTTCATCCTGTTGGCCGTGCTTTTCCTGAACGGTCGGCTGGATTCGCAGAAGAATGTGAGCTATCACACGTCAACCGTTGACAGCCGCTATCTGATGAAAGGGGTAGTGCGGGGCACGCGGCGGTTGGTTGTGTCCTCGTGGCGCGCAGGACACCGCTACGAGCGGCTGGCGGTGGATTTGGACGATTTCGACCGCTTCCGCCCGGGCGACAAGATTGTGGTTGGCGTCGAGCCGGGAGCCCTGGGCATCCCTTGGTTTTACGGCGTGTATCGCCAGTAATCCCCAATCATCCAACTCATATTATCTGTCATCCCGACCGGAGAGCCCGCGCTTTCCGCGGGCTCGGAGTAAGTGTCTTGCCCTCCCTATCAATCACCAAAAAACCCCTGTCATTCCGACCGGAGCGCCCGCGTTTTCTGCGGGCTCGGAGTAAGTGTCTTGCCCTCCCTATCAATCACCAAAAAACCCCTGTCATTCCGACCGGAGCGGCCCGACTTTTTCTTCGCGCCGCCTTTCGGCGCGTCGGGCCGCGTAGCGCGGTTTGTGCGCCCCGTGCGCTTCGCCGGGGTGGAGGAATCTCTCCTCGACTTCGGATTTCAAGCTCAATAGATAGGCCGTCCATTGATGTCAAACGGCAATTGCAACTCCAGGTAGTGGCCGTCCTTGCCAAGACGGAAGCGCAAGCGCTGCATCCGGCCGACATTGCGGTCCGTCCAATCGGGCGTGTGGATGGGTTTATCGGGGAGATCGGCGAAAGACCACGCAACGTTATTCCCCTGGATGGTGAGTTTCTGCGGATCCAGGTCGTAGACCTCTTCTTCCTCCACATCGATAAACAGGTAGCGCTTCCAGAGTCGCACCAGCAGCAGGCCCTTCTTCTCGCAATGGTAAATGTTCCAGGAATACGGCGCTTCGTCGTTAAACCGAAGAATGGCGAATTCCAGCGGCTTCCAGGTGTATTTTCTGGCAGCTTCGTTTTGTGCCTGCGCGAAGAAAGCGCACGAAAGACAAATGGCGACGAGAGCTACGGCGCGCCCCATTCCCACAGGCCGAAGCCAACTTTGGGCGGAGGTACATGCCCGCGCGGGTGCGGTTTTCAATTCTGGAAACCTCGGGTCGAGTCCATCCAAAAGTGTACGACAGGAGGGGAAGAAGTAGCGAGCGGGAGCGGCGGTCCCGGGAAGCGCAGGATGTGCAGGGGCCGCATGCGCTCGAGTGAACTCCAGAAACAGCCGCCAGTGTCCGTGGCGTGGAAAATCGCTGCTCGGCCCGGCGCGTGCCTGCGGCGCAGATGGGAGACTGGGAACTCTATATAATGCAAGATGAAAGGTGCGAGGCCTAACTTGACGACGAAGATGTGGCGTGTGGTTGCGCGGGTCTTTCCGCGGTGCAGCGTGATCTCCCAGGCGATCTCGTTTAACCTCTTTCTGGCATTTTTCCCAACCTTACTCCTGGCGGTATGGTTTGCGTCCAGTTGGATCGGAAGCAAAACCGCCCTGCTCGATGCGATTCGCAATTTAACGGAGTTTCTGCCGCCGGGCAGCCAGGGGATCGTGGCGGACTTCCTGGCGCGGCGCGGACCCGATGCCTGGAAATTTGCGCTGCTCGGCTGGGCGGGAACACTGTTTGGCGGGTCGCAGGTGATGACCCTGCTCATGGACGGGATCCACTCGATTTACGGGGATGATGAGCGGCTCGACTTTTTGCACCGCCAGCTCCGCGGGCTGCTGCTTTTGTTGATCACCATTGCGCCTCTCCTGGCGGCGGGAATCCTGGGAGTGTTTGGGCGGCCGCTACGAAGATGGTTCACGCTGCAACTGGGCAGTACGGTGCCGATCCACGGTTTGTGGCTGGTGTTTTTCCCGGCGACCGCGATGGTGCTGGCGATGCTGGCACTGACGGTCATCTATTGGGTGGCGCGCCCGAAGGAGAAGAGTTTGCGCCACGTACTGCCCGGAGCCATGCTGGCGACACTGCTGTGGTGGTTTGTGAACGCGCTCTTTGGCGCTTATGTGCGGCGGGTGCCGTACAGCGTAGTCTATGGCGGATTGGCTGCGGTGATCGGGTTGCTCATCTGGATGCAAATATCGGCGATGATTGTGTTTTTGGGTGCGGCATGGAATGCAGAGCAGGCGGTGGGAAGGAAGCGGTAAAGAGGAACGACTCGCCGCTGGAAACGCTGACGCAGAAAAAGGGGCAGAAGTGAAGCGCGTTGAAGTCGAGTGCTACGCGGGCTATCGCGCGGACGAGCGGCCGCTACGCGTGCGGCTGGGTGAAGAAACGCTGGAAGTGGCCGAAGTGGAAGACCGCTGGTACTCGCCGGGAGAGACGTTTTTTCGTGTGCGCGTGGCGAACGGAGACCGCTATGTTTTGCGGCACGTGGAAGCGCAGGATACTTGGAGCCTCGAGGCATTCCGCAGCGGTGCGAACTAACGGCATTGCAATGAGTGCGGTAAGGCGCCGCAGAGCCACTCGCAATGGTGCTTGGACGCTCCCCTACGTGAGCGTATAGTCAAGAGGTCCCACCATCAATAAGGCGGCCTTTAGGGTATGGCGGGCGCAACGAATAGGTCGCGAGAAGGGGCAGGGGAAGAGATGAACTCCAAAGTGACCCGGCGGAACGCCCACCGGCATGCCCTGCACTGGTTGATGCTCCTCGCTATCCTGGCGACATCTGCGCCAGCGTCTCGCGCCCAGGAATCCGCGGGCGCAGCGGGCCAAGGCAACCCCCCCGCGGAGAAAACGCAGGGCAATCCCTCCGAAACGCAAGTCCCAAAGGACGATGGTGCAGCAAAGCAGGAAGTGTCCATGCAGGACACAGGCACAACCTTCAAGTTGCGCGTAAACCTCGTGCAGGTGCACGTAATCGTGCGGGACTCCGCCGGCAAACCAGTCGAGAATCTGCGCAAGGAAGATTTTCTCTTATACGACAGCGGCAAACTGCAGGCCATTACCACATTCGGCGTGGAGACGGCCAAGTCCCGGAAGGAACGTGCGGAAGCAGCCGCGAAAACCCAGGCGGGCGAAGGGGAATCCCCCGCCGGAGGTTCCGTCTCGCTTCCGGAGCGTTTTGTGGCGTTAACGTTCGATGACATCCGTCTCAGAACAGAAGATGCCGTCACCGTGCGACTGGCTGCGGGGCGCTTCGTGGATGCCATGTCCCCGGGAGACCGCGTAGGCATTTTCTCGACCTCGGGGCAATTGACGCAGGATTTCACCAGCGACAAGGAGGTGCTGAAGCAGAAGGTCTTGGGACTGATGCCGCGCGGCGCGCTGGGCGGGCACATCACCGATTGCCCCGACGTTTCGTACTACATGGCGGATCTGATTGAAAACAAGCACGACCCCCAGGCTCTTCAGGTCGTCGTGCTAGAAACGTTGCAGTGCATGGGCGGGAAGCAGCAGATGCTCGCTGCGGCCCAGGCGGAAGCGCAGTCCGCGGTAATGGTGGCCCTGAATGCTGGGGATGCAGACGCCAACTACACCTACCGGCTGTTGGAAGAAGTGCTGCGGCGTTTGGCCGGAAAACCCGGCGAGCGAGTCCTGCTGTTGGCATCGCCGGGATTTCTGATTGCGATGAACACGCAGGATGAATCGGGGATTGTGGATCGCGCGAACCGGGCCAATATCGTGATCAACACGCTGGACGCGCGCGGGCTGTACGCGCCCGAACCGGGGGGCGACATCTCGCAGCGGAACTCCGACTCCCCGGCAACGGCGGGATACAAGGCGACCTACCGGCTCGCGGAACAGTTCGAACAGCAGTTCGTTCTGATGGATTTTGCCTACGGTACGGGCGGCACGTTCTTCCATAACTCAAACGATCTGGACCGTGGGCTGCAACTGGCGGGAGGCGTGCCGGAGGTTTCCTATGTGCTGGGTTTTTCGCCGCAGAATCAGAAGATGGACGGGAAGTACCACGCGCTTAAGGTAACGCTGGCGCAAAAACAAAAGTACACCATCCAGGCGCGGCGCGGCTACTATGCCCCGAAGAAGCTGGACGATCCGCGGGAAATGGAAAAGCAAGAAATTCAGGAAGCGCTCTTTTCGCAGGATGAGATTCATGACCTGCCGCTGAGTTTGCAGACCCAGTATTTCAAAACCGAGGACACGGGCGCGCGGCTTAGTGTGGTGTCGCACCTGGAGCTGAGGGGGATGCACTTCCGCAAGGCGGAAGGAAGGAACTTTGATGATTTGACGGTCGCGACGGTCGTCTTCGACGAGAACGGGAACTTCGTCACCGGCGGCGAGAAGATTGTGAAAATGCGCCTGTTCGATGCGACGTTTGATAAGTTGAGCCGCACCGGACTGACGGTGAAATCGAGCTTCGAGGTGAAGCCGGGCAAATACATGGTGCGCCAGGTGGTGCGGGATTCGGAAGGCGCGCAGATGGCGGCGCGCAACGGGACTGTGGTCATACCGTACTGACTTGCGAAGTGCCTCGAAGGAGGGGGAGATGAGCTTGAAACATGGAATCAAGAACAGCAAACGACTTTTCGTGGTGGCACTGCTGGCACTGGCGGCTTGGCCCCTTGCCGCTCGTGCGCAGGCGCCGGAGGCCCCCAAACCTGCGACTCCTCCCACGGCGGGAAATGAGCAGGCCGTGGCCACGGGTACGGTCATCCGGACGGAGTCGCGGATCGTCCTGGTGGATGCGGTGGTGACGGACAAGAAAGGGAAGTATGTCCCGGACCTGACGCAGAAGGATTTTAAAGTTTTCGAGGACAACAAGGAACAGGCCATTTCGAGCTTTTCTTTTGGCTCCGACCCGACGGTGCAGGTCAAGGGTCAGCAGCATTACATGATTCTGTTCTTCGACAATTCCTCGATGCAGGCGCCCGACCAAATGCAGGCGCGCGGTGCGGCGGCGAAGTTCATCGAAAAGAGCGCCGGGCCGGACCGCTTGATGGCCGTGGTGGATTTTGGCGGATCCGTGATCATCAAGCAGAACTTCACCGCGAACGCGAAACTCCTGCAGGCGGCTGTATCGGGCGTGCACGCGCCCAACATCGAAACGAATCCGCAGGTCGAATCAGCGTCCTTGACCGCCGCTTCGACCGGGATGCCCTCGGTAATCAAAGCGGAAGCGGATTTTGGCGCGCGCAACATGCTCCTCGGCATCCGCGACCTGGCCAAGAATCTGCGCGCTGTGCCGGGCCGCAAAATGCTCATCCTGTTTTCCGCGGGGTTCCCGCTGGACACGGAGCGCATGTCCGAGCTGACCGCCACAATTGATGCCTGCAACAAAGCCAACGTGGCCGTCTACTCCGTGGACGTGCGCGGATTGATCGCACCTGCGCCGGGAGGAAGCGCGCAATTGCACCAGCCATCGGCCCCGAGGAGTGCGCACGCGGCGGCAGTGAAAGACGGCAATCGAGTCATCCGACCAAGACTGGTGATGACGAGCTATAGCTTGGCCCCTGCCCTGGATCCTCAGAAGCCCGGCGGCGGTGGTGGCGGGGGAACGGGTGGTGGCGGAGGGACTGGCGGTGGGGGGACGGGCGGTGGGGGTAAGGGTGGAGGAACCGGGGGAGGCACCGGCGGCACCGGTGGCGGAGGTACTGGCGGTAAGGGAGGGGGAACCGGTGGAGGAACCGGCGGAGGCACTGGCGGAGGCGGAAAATCCGGAGGTGCCGGGGGAGCCAGCGGCGCAGGGGGAACCGTAGGGAATCCCTATGCGAACTATAACAATCCGATGAACCAGCCTCAGATCCTGATCCCCAAGATGCCGGAAACTGGGCAGACGAACCAGCAGGTCCTGCTGGCGCTGGCGGAAGGCACCGGCGGATTTACCATCTACAACACCAATGACCTGCTGGGCGGGCTGGATCGCATCGCGCAGGAGGCCAATCAGTTCTACGTGCTCGGTTATGTGCCGCAGGCAACTCCGGAGGGCAGTTGCCACGCCCTGAAGGTGAAGCTGAACAGCGGCGGAATGGAAGTGAGGTCGCGCAGCGGATACTGCAACACGCGGCCCGTGAATCCGCTCGATGGCAAGCCGCTTGAGAAACAAATGGAGGACCGAGCGGCGGGATCGCAGCCCGGCGCCATTCACGGCACGATGCAAGCCCCGTACTTTTATACGGCGCCAAACATAGCGCGGGTGAATCTGGCGATGCAGATACCAGGCGACTCCCTCGTTTTCAACAAGGACAAAGGGAAATACCACGCGGTGGTGAATGTGCTGGGGATTGCGTATAAACCGGATGGATCCACCGGGGCGCGCTTCAATGATGTCCTGAATCTCGACCTGGACAAGGACCAATGGAAGGAGTTCACCAAGGAGCCCTATCGCTACCAGAACCAGTTCGATGCGGCGCCGGGAAACTACAAGTTGACGGTCGTGCTGAGTTCCGGCGGCGATGCTTTCGGGAAATTCGAGACGCCGCTGCAAATCGATCCTTACGACGGGAAGAAATTCACGCTGGGTGGCGTGGTCTTATCCACCTTCCTGCAGCCGCTGACCGCGGTCTCGACCGAAGTGGATGCCGCGCTGCTGGAAGACCGCACGCCGCTGATCGTCAAGGGCATGCAGGTGAACCCGGCGGCGGATTACCGCTTCAAGAGGACGGACAATGTGGTGTTGTACTCCGAAATCTACGAGCCGCTGCTCAAATCGGAGAATCCTCCGATAGTGGGTGCGGGCTACACCATCTTCGACAAGTCGACTAGCAAACAGGTGTTCTTCACTGGAGCTGTGTCCATGCAGGATTTCATTCAGAAGGGCAATCCCGTGGTTCCCTTTGGAATGAAACTCCAGGTGAAGGATCTCCCGCCGGGCAATTACCGGCTGGTGTTGCAGGCCGTGGATACGTTGCAAAACCAGGCGCCGCCGCGGGAAACGGAGTTCGTTCTGAGCGACTAGAAGTTGTCTGGCTCTGTTGACATCCTCGCAACCACATTGAAATTCGAGAGGGCCGTGGGCCACCTCCGTGGTTTTCTATGGAGGCAGGAGGTGCGATGGCCGAAGTTGGACTCCTGCCTTTTGCCCG